>Ga0210409_10000344_pt1 | contig 85110 bp, 75 predicted proteins | sample IncBWH17MmetaG_FD_161649 | JGI IMG/M metagenome (GOLD analysis project Ga0210409, IMG submission 161649) | Forest soil microbial communities from Barre Woods Harvard Forest LTER site, Petersham, Massachusetts, United States - Inc-BW-H-17-M | ecosystem: Environmental > Terrestrial > Soil >... | reverse complement strand
CCCTCCACCAAGAGACCCTCCAAGAGACCCGGCCACTCCAGTCGTCCCCGAGGTACCCGTTGCACCAGCCGCACCACTAGCCGTCGAATCAGTAGACCCACCAGGCGCAGCCCCGCTCAAAGCCCCTCCACTCGCAGTATCCCCCCCAGCCCCCGTCCCAGAAGTCCCCGCCGTCCCAGCAGTCCCCGCCGAGCCAGGCAAACCCGTCCCAATCCCCGGTGAAGTCATCGACGCCGCCGTGCCCAACCCCGGCGCCAATCCCGCCAGCGGCTGCCCAAAAAATCCTTTCACAGTAGTCTTCGCTTCACCCACTTTGATCAGCCGCCAATCCGGCTTCCCTGTCATCGGATCGGCATACCGCTGCCGCAGGAACCGCAGGTTGTTCGTCTTCTCCAGCTGATCCATCGATCCCGGATAGTGCCCAAACTTCTTGTAGTAGAGCTGGATCGCACGCACATACTGATTCCCCCGATGGATCGCCTCCACCTCGCGATCCCGCCGCAGGCCACGCGCCACCTTCGGAGCCGCCACCCCCAGCAACAGCAGGATGATGAAGATGGCCACAATCAGCCCCACCAGCATGAAACCCTGCTCGTTCTCGCGCTCCGGTCTATGCATAGCGCTCACCTATCAATGCCCAATCAGCGGAAGAGTCTGCCGATTATTATTCGCCATATCTTCCACCAGCACCGAGTTAGCCGAAATCGTCACAATCTTATATCTCCGCTGAACGATGTCGCCATCCGAAGCCAGGAACACATCATCGCCCTTCAGCAGAAACGCCCGTCTCTTTCCATCCGCCGAAGTAGCCGTCCCAAAGAACTTCAGGTCAATCGGAGGCGGAGGAGGCGGCCCAGGAGGAGGCGTATACACCGGCACCTCTGGTACCTTCGGCCGCGCCGTTGCAATCGGCTTCGGAATATCGATCGGAGCTGAAGTCATCGAGAAGATGTTCCTTCCGCTACCCGAATACACCAGTGCCTCCGTCACCAGCATCGGCCCCATCCGCAACGTAGGGTCAAGCTGCGCCGACGTCGTTCCCACACTCTTCGCGGCAGACCCCACAGGCTTCTTCGCCGCAGGAGCCGCCGGCCCCGTTACCACCACCGGGGCAGCCGCAGGCGGAGCATCCGGAGTCGACAGCTGCGAGTAGATCCACACCGCCGCCCCGATCCCAAACACTCCTACCACTCCCAGCACGCCCAGCTTCTTCTTATCCTCAGTTCCAATCCTCATCGCGGCGCCCCCAGCTCCGTTGCATCGGGCCCCGTCGCATTCTCGGCAATCTTCTGCGTCTTCTCATCCCCAATCGGAGCACGCAGATAAGTCGTCAGCCGTAGCCGCAGATTTACTGTCCCGGTCTGCTCCCCCGACAAGGTCACCCCGGTAATCAGGAAGAACGTCTTATTGCGCTCCAGAGCATTGATAAACATAACCAGAGGCCGATAGTCCCCAACCAGGCTCGCGTCCATGCGAACCTCCGTCAAAGCTCCCGCCCCACCCGCCAACACTGTCACCGGCTCCGCATATTGCACACGCCCCAGCTTCACGCCCTCTTTCTTTGCCAGCGCGCCCAGCTCACTCGCCACCTCCGAGTAGGCAAACGGCAGCCGCCGCTCCGAAAACTTGTCCGCATCCTTCGTAGCCTGCGCCAATTTCTCGTCCAATCCCTCCAACGGTCTCTTCGCAATCTCCGCCGTCTTCATCGCCACCGTCTGCTGAGCAATCGCATTTGCATCCTGCCCGCTCGCCGCGCGCCACGCAAACGCCATATGCACCAGCAGATAAACATTCAGCAACGCCAGCGCACCAACACCGGCGTAATACAGATTCAGCCGCGTCAACAACGCCCGCGTCCTCTCCGTCACGCTCTGCACCACCACATCACGCGTCATTACCGTCATCGCACACCGCCCATCAGTGCCCGCTTACTCGGTCGAATAGCCTTGACCCGTGCGCGACGATTGACACCCTGCTGAGCATCATCTTCCTTCGGTGTCTCCCCCGAATGCTCTGCTTTATTTACCTTCGCCGCCGAAACCTCCGGCAGCGGGTTATAGCCGCTGAAGATCTCCAGCTCTACCGCCCCCGGCATCGTCTGAGGCCCACCGCCCCCCCGATTTCCCTCCTGCGTCTGCGCCGCCTCGCTCGCCAGCCTCGGAGCCACAAACCGTTGTGACGTCTCCAGATTCCTCACCAGCAGCACACCCTTGTCACGATCTCCAGCCACACGCAGCCGGATATTTACGTCGCCTTCCTTCGTGATCACCGGCTCGATACTCGTCACTTGCACGCCGGCAGGCAGTACCTTTTCCAAGTCCATCATCACTGCCGTCCAGCTGAAACTCTTCCGCGCAAAAACATCATTCAGAAACTGGCTCCGCTCCAGCACCGCCATATTTTGCGGTTGCCTCATCCTGGCCTCGTTCCTTTGGCGTTCATCCTGAAACTGCGCGGTCTTCGCCTTTAACCGATCCATCTGCACCTGCGCCTTCACAGCCTTCGCGTTCAGCGAGTGCAATCCAAACCACAAACCCACCGCCAGCAGAAAAAGCCCCGCTGCAACCAGACGCAGCCGCGCAAACAGCGGCCGCAACTCCACAAAAGGACGTGTCGCCAGATTGACCGAGATCCGCATTAGTTCTTCAGCGCTCCCCGGACACCGGCCAGCCAGCCCCGCGGCACATTTGCCGTCACCGCCCCTGCCTCCAGCATCCCCACATCCACCATCTCGCGCACCCGCAGACCCTCCAGCCCACTCTCCTGCAGCATCGCCGCCAGCGGCTCCGCGCCCATCGTACCGGTCGAAAGCGCAACCTCCGGCGAAACCTGCAGTGTGTCTTCAAAGTAAGCCGCGGCCACACTCACCGCCTGCGCCACCTCGCGCGCCGCTGCCCCGGCCGCTATCTCTCGCATCTCTGCCCTTTCCAGCACCTGGGTCTGCATCGCGGCCTCAGCCTCAAACCGGTCATAGCCATCAGCCCCAACCGCCTCCTGCTGCGCCCACTCCTGTGCCGAGTTCTCCCGATCCACCAAAGATATTCCCGCCGTCTCAACCGCAGCATCAGCAGCCATATCAACCGACCGGTGCAGCAACAAAATCCCGCCCTTCACAATCGCCGTCGTCACTCCACCCGGCCCCGCATTCACCACCAGCGCTGCAGCCTCAGCCTCATCCAACCCAGCCAGAGCGGCCAGCGTACTTGGCAGCACCGCGCCCGGCAGATACCCCGCAGCCGTCACAACGCCCTCGTACTCATCCAGCACGCTCTTCGGCACCGCCACCGCCAGCACCTGCACCCCGCCCTTCCCGCTCGACATCACCTGATAGCTCAACACAGCATCATCCGCGTCAAACGGCAGCAGCTTCTTCAACCGAAACCGCACCACCGGCATCGCCTCCGCGGCCTTGCCCGGTAACTGATCGAAGTCCAGCAGCAACACTCGCGTCGCGGCATCCGGAACCACCACCGTCACATCCCGCCCACGCCCTTGGGCTGCCACACCATCCAGAGCCTTACGTACCGCAGCCACCACTGCGGCCCGATCCACGACGTTTCCAGCCTTCAAGCCCGGAACCAGGGCACCTTCAGCCAAATCGCCACGAGCCACAGCCGTCAGCAAAGCAGCCGCATCTTCAGCCCGAGCTGCAACAACGCCTTCAGACCTGACCTCAACAGCCAGACGAGGCCGTGTCCCCAAACTTGTCGGTAAAATTTCCATTCCGTCCTAGACTACCCTGTTCCTATCCAATTCCTACTCTTTACCGCCCAGCCTCAATAAACGTAACCTTGTTGATCTCTTTCAACGTTGTGATCCCGGCCCGAACCCGTTCCAGCGCCGAGTCCCGCAGAAACGCCATTCCCTTATCCCTGGCCTTCTTCCTGATCTCGCTTCCCGGCTTCTTCGCCAGCAACATCTCGCGAATCTCATCATCCAGCTCCAACAGCTCGTGGATTGCCGAACGCCCACGGTACCCCGTTCCCCCACACTCCATGCACCCGGTGCCTTCGCGAAACTTGAACCCAAACCAATCCGCCGGCTCCAATCCGCTCTCAAGCAACTCTTTCTCCGAGTAGGTCTTCTCCTGCACACAGAACTCGCACACCTGCCGCACCAGCCGCTGCGCCAGAATGCAGTTCAGCGCCGATACAAAGTTGTAAGGCTCAACTCCCATATTCAAAAAGCGCCCCAACACGTCCACAACGTTGTTCGCGTGAACAGTAGTGAACACAAGATGCCCTGTCAACGCCGAATTGATCGCAATCTGCGCCGTCTCTGCATCGCGGATCTCGCCCACCAGAATCTTGTCCGGGTCGTGACGCAAAATCGAACGCAGCCCACGCGCAAACGTCAGCCCCTTCTTCTCATTCACAGGAATCTGCGTAATCCCGCGAATCTGATACTCCACCGGGTCTTCGATTGTGATGATCTTGTCTTCCTCAGACTTGATCTCGTTCAACGCCGCATACAGCGTCGTCGTCTTACCCGAACCCGTCGGCCCTGTCACCAGCACCATTCCGTACGGCTCTTTGATATACCGCCGAAATCGCGTCAGGTCCTTCTCCGCAAACCCCACCACATCCAGTGAAAGTTTCGTGAATTTCTCCGACATCGACTCTTTATCGAGCACACGAAGCACAGCATTCTCGCCATGCACCGTCGGCATAATCGACACACGAAAGTCGATCAGCCTGCCCTTGTACCGGACCCGGAAACGTCCGTCCTGAGGCACACGCCGCTCAGCAATATCAAGCTCACTCATCACCTTGATACGCGAAAGAATCGTCTGATGATGCTCCCGCGCAATCGGAGCCATCGCCTGCTGCAACACGCCATCGATGCGGTACTTCACCAGCAGCGAATCATCGAACGTCTCTAAATGGATGTCCGAAGCCCGCCTCTCCAGCGCCGTAAAGATCGTCGTATCCACCAGCCGGATAATCGGCGAGATATCATCCTCGCTCGTCAGCCGCTCAATCGAGATATTCTCGTCGCCCGAGTCCTCGCTTGACAGAACATCGAACGCCAGCCCTTCGCTCGCCTCATCCAGTACCCGCTGGCTCTGCTCCGTCTTCTTCAGCAGCTCCGTAATCTGGCTCAGCGTCGCCACACGGGTCACCAGCCTCTGCCCCAGCAGCCCCGAGATCTCATCGAGCACCATCAGCTTCGACGGATCGCTCACCGCAATCGCCAGCCGCCCACCCATCTGCTCCAACGGGACGAAGTTGTACCGGAACATCATGTCCACAGGCACGCTCTTGAACAGCTCATGCTGGATCTTGAAGTTCTTCAGATCAACAAAATCAGCGTGATACCGCCGCGCCAACATCTGCGCCCGCTCAACCTCGTCCATCCCCAACTCGTTGATTGGTATAGCCAGCGGAACATTTCCCATATCCGTAAGACTCCTCTCCCACCCATCCGTTACCGCTTCGCATCATATGCCACAAACCGGGTGCCCCATCCTTCGCGCTTTTGCGAAGGGTGGGGTATCGGGCGAAGCCCGACCGCACTCCTCAGGCTGACGACAACATCTCCAAAGCAACCGAAAACCTGCCCCAGCAATCAAACACCCTAAACAGGCACAAGTACCTCAAAATATCTAGCCCAAACCGGTAGCCGGGATTCAGTCCCTTCCTATTATTCAGGATCACCGGCTCTCCCGCCATTCTCCCGCACTCCAACCGCATATATCTACATCTTTCGGAGGACTGACCCTCATGAGCAGCCCCACACCCCTTAGCAACATCGCCGGCAAAGCCGTCAACTGGTCCATCGCCCTCAGCATTCTTCTTATCCTGGCGGGTTTCTTCGCCATCCTGATCCCATCCGTCTCAGGAATCGCCATCACGCTCTTCATCGGCTGGACCATCATCATCAGCGGAATCACCCACTTCGTCATGGCTTTCAAAACCCACACAACCGGCGGCGTTCTCTGGGAGCTCCTCTTCGGCGCGCTCTACCTCTTCGCCGGCGGCTATCTTATCTTCCACCCGCTCTCCGGTCTGCTCTCCCTCACACTCCTGCTCGCCGCCTACCTCTTCATCTCAGGCATCATCGAGATCATCCATGCCTACCAGGTCCGTCCCCGCCAGGGTACCGCATGGCTCTGGATCAACGCCGCCATCACCCTCATCCTCGCCATCATGATCTGGAAGACCTGGCCCGTCAGCTCCACCTGGGCCATCGGCACGCTCGTCGGCCTCGCCATGCTCTTCAGCGGTTTCTCCCGCCTCATGCTCTCGCTAACCGCCAAACGCGCTCTCAAATACACCATCTAAGCAACACCTGTTTGCCTCTGCCTCTGCCTTCACAGTTGCGTGTCTCTTTGTTCGTCATCCACTAGGAATCTGTTTTTGTCGTCCGCTCGTGCGAAGGCTACACGTGGCTCGTCATCGACGAGCATCGTTACCCTCCGATGGCCCAGACGGAGCTATATAGGGCGGAGCCCTGATCGACGGTCAGCATGCTCTCCAGTAGATTCTCCCACCTCACGCTCGCCACCCGGCGGCTCATCAAGACCGTCTCCGCAATCTGAACGGCTTCGGACGCACAAATATTTCCGTAAGCAACTTGACAGGGCATACTAAAATCGAGCCGTCAAGCCTACATCACAATCTGTTGCGGCAAGCCAACTTGTTGAACCGGTAGGACCATGCCCGCCGCTCACCTTGAATGCCCAAGGCCAATCTCCAAGGAGAGTAAGTCTATGTCGATGCTCACCGAGACCCTCGCAGCCACCCAGGCCATTGTTCCCAGCGACGACTTCCCGCAGAAATTCAACCGCAAGCCATTCCTCTTCCATCACAACCTCGCCGAACACCCCCTCTTCACCATCCCGCGTCTGCTCGAACTCGCCAAGGAAACCGCGCGCACGCATCATCAGGATCTCTACTACGACGCCGGCAAGGATGTCGCTATCGGCACCCGCTGGGACGCCATGGGCACACCGCCCCCGCTCGAAGACGCCATGGAACGCATCGAGCACTGCGGCGCCTGGATCGCCATCCATCAGGCGCAGCAAGATCCCGAATACGCCGCCCTCTTTGACCAGTGCATGTCCGAGTTATCCACCCTCAGCGGCGTGGACTTCAAGAAAGTCATGCGGGTTCAGGACGCGCTCATCTTCATTACCTCGCCCAACCGCGTCACGACCTACCACATTGACCGTGAGTGCAACTTCCTCCTGCAGATTCACGGCTCCAAGACGATTCATCTCTTCGATCGCGCGGACAATGAGGTTCTCCCAGAGCAGGAGATCGAGCGCTTCTGGGCGGTCGATAATAACGCGCCCATCTACAAGCCCGAACTTCAGGACAGAGCCACCTCCTACCAGTTAGTTCCCGGCAACGGAGTCCACATTCCCGTCAATTGGCCGCACTGGCTCAAGAACGACGACAACATCTCCGTTTCGCTCAGCGTCAACTTTACCTGGCAGGACAACGAGCGCGGCCATATCTACCGCGCGAACCACTACATGAGAAAGCTGTTGAAGCGCTTCAACTACGAGCCCCGTCCGCCCTTCGAGTCAGTCATCAGCGACGCAGTCAAGAACACTGTGATGGCTCTCACCTACAACCCCGCGCGCTCTGCCAAGCGGCTAGTCTACCGCCTGAAAGGAACCCCCCTCCGGGAGCATTGAGCACCGGATCCAGCTCCGCAACCAGTCCAACAAAACCGCTCGTCAACATCGTCTGTTTGACGGGCGGTTGCTCTTGCCAGCCAGCCCTACTGGCTCATCCCGCCCGCACTCAAGCTGAAGATCGGCAAATAAAGCGCAATCAGAATCGTCACCACCACCACACCCATAAAGATCAAGATCAGCGGCTCAATCAAGCTCATCGCCGCCGTAAGATTCGTCTGCACATCCTCCTCAAAAAACTCCGCCACCGAGTTCAACATCTGTGGCAGCGCACCCGTGCTCTCCCCCACCTCGATCATCTCGATCGCCAGCTCCGGAAACACCTTCGTCTGCTGCAAACTAGCCGAAAGCCCCTTGCCTTCCCGAACCGTCTCCACCGACCGATACACCGCATTCCCAATCTGCCGCGAATCAATCGACCGCGCCGCCGTCTCGAGCGAAGGCACCAGCGGCAAACCACCCGTCAGCAGCGTCGACAGCGTCCTCGAGAACAACCCGACCTGATACTTCAACCAGACCGTCCCAAACACCGGAAGCCCAATCCGCACCTTATCGACAGCCGTAGCCCCGGCCTCAGTCTTCACCCACCGATAAAACAAGAACCCCAGCGCCGCCACCACCAAAGCCACATAAAGCCCATAGTGCTGAGCGTTGTGCCCCAGATCCAGCAAAAACGTAGTCAACGCCGGCAGATGCGTCCCCAACTGCTCATACAACTGCGCAAACCGCGGCACCACGAACGTAATCAGAAAGATAAACAGCGCAATCACCATCACCACCAACAGCGCCGGATAGATTAAACTCGCCTTCAGCTTCTTCCGAAACGTCAACGACACCCGCTGAAAGTCCAGATACCTCTGCAGCACCTCTTCCAGGTTTCCCGACCGCTCCCCCGCCAGCAGCGTCGTCGTATACACCACCGGAAACCCACCCTGCGCCTCAAACGCCTGCGAGATCGACTCGCCCGTCTTCACCCGCGCCGCAACATCCTCCAGCTGCGCCCGAAAGTGCAGCGCCTTCTGCCGTTTCGCCAGCAGCTCCAGCGACCCCAATATCGGCAACCCCGCCTTGATCAGCGTCAGAAACTGCTGGTTGAACACCAGAAACGTCTCCAGTTTGACCTTCTTCTTACTCCCCCCACCCAGCAGCACACTACTAGGCTTCACCGAGTAGACGTAATACCCCGCCTGCGTAAACCGCGCCCGCAGCTCCTCAGCCGTAGCCGCAGCATGAGTCTGCTCCTGCACCCGACCCCGCTCATCCGCCAGCTTCACAACAAATTCGTTCATAGATAAATATCGACCAGCGCAGCCACAGCCACTCCGTCCATCTTAGACGTACCTGCCCCTTATTTCGCTAAGCGAGATGCTCCGGCGGCCCCATCAAATCCTCCAGCCGTACCGGCAACTCCCTCACCCTCACCCCGGTAGCGTGATAAACCGCCGACGTAATCGCCGCCGCGATCCCCGCCAGCCCAATCTCCCCAACCCCACGCGCACCCATCTCGTTGATCACCTTATCCGGATAATCCAGAAACGTCACATCGATCTCCGGAGCATCCGCATTCGTCGTCACCATATAGTCCGCCAGGTTATGGTTGATCGGCGCACCATAGCGACTGTCATACTTCGTCTCCTCAAAAATCGCCATCCCCAAACCCATCACCACCGCGCCTTCAATCTGATTCCGCGCCGGCTTCGGATTCAATATCCTCCCCGCATCAATCACCGTCACCACCCGCGAAACCCGCAGCCGCGCAATCTCCGGCTGCCACGTCACCTCCGCAAAATGCGCGCCAAACGAGTGCTTCGAATACTTGCCAGTCTCGCCAAACGAACCCGCCGACTTCCCTTGCCCACTCACCGCGCGAATATTGCTTCGTTTCAATATCTCCTCAAACGGCATCCCCGTCTCAGGATCCTTTTCCTTCAAATGCACTCGCCCATACGTCACCTTGAGCATCTCTGGCTTCTGATCCGAGAATGCCGTCTCCTTGCTCGCCGCTGCCGCCATAATCACAGTCTGGTGCGCCTTATCAATCGCTTGCGAAACCGCCGGCACCAACGACGCACTCGCCCACGAACCACCCGAGATCGGCCCCGGCGGCAGCGCCGTATCCCCCAGCACTACCTCGATCCTGTCATGCGGAATCCCCGTCATCTCCGACACAATCTGCGACAGCACCGTATACGTTCCCGTCCCGATATCCTGCGTAGCCGACGACACCCTTGCCGTCCCATCCGCTCTCAGCTCAATCGCAACCTCCGCCTCCATCCGCTCCGCAATCCACGAGCACCCCGCAACGCCCCACCCCAGCGTAAGCCCATCCCGTTTCATCGAGCCAACCTCAGGCGTTCGCTTCGCCCATCCAAACTTCTCCCCACCCACCTTCAGACACTCCACAAAATGCCGCGAAGAAAACGGCAGCTTCAATCCCTCATCAATCGCCGGTTCATTAATCAACCGCAGCTTCACCGGATCCATCTTCAGCTTCACCGCCAGCTCATCCATCGCAGACTCAAGCGCAAACAACCCAGGCACCGCACCCGGCCCACGCATCGAAGTAGGCGTCCCCACGTTCCTTCTTACCAGTCCTGAAGTAGCCCGTAGATTCGGCGTGCTGTAGCTATAAGCCGTCGCCTCGCTGCAACCCTCCGAGTAGTCATCAAGAATCGAAGTATGGTTCAGCGAGTCATGCATCACCGCAACCAGCTTCCCATCCGCACCCGCACCCAGCCTCACCCGCTGCTGCGTTCGCGGGCGATGCCCCACACTCTGAAACATCATGTCGCGCGTCACCACCAGCTTCACCGGCCGATTCAGATTACGAGCCGCACAGGCAGCAATCGCACAATGCGTCCACGGCCAAAGCTTCCCACCAAACCCCGACCCTAAAAACCGCGAGATAACCCGAACATTCTCCGTCGGCACCCCAAGCATCTGCGCCATCACCTCACGATGATTCACCACCGCCTGCGATGTCTCATACAACGTAAAGCTCTGCCCATCCCAAACCGCAACACTCGCATGAAGCTCAATCGGATTATGCGTCTCGACCGGCGTCCCATAAGTCTCATCCACCTTCACCGCCGCAGTCTTGAACGCCGCCTCCGGATCGCCGCGCTCACTATCCACCTTCGGCTTCTCATTCGTTTCAAGATGATCGCTGACATCATGCTTATCAGCCTTATACGTCACCTTCACCGCATCCGCCGCAGCCACTGCCTGCTCAATTGTCAACGCAACAACAGCCGCAACGTACTGGCCGTAATAACGAACCGTATCGTCTTCAAACGGAGGCCGCCGCTCATCAACAATGCCTACAAATCCACTCGCTGGCGCAACGCGATAAATCTTCCCAATATTCCCGCGATGATAAACAGCCTTCACTCCCGGCATAGCTGCAGCCCGCGAAGTATCAATCGAAGTCACAGACCCACTGGCAATCGTCGCGCAAACCGGCACCGCATAAAGCATCCCCGGCAACACATGGTCTGATGTATAAATCGCCGTCCCACTAACTTTCAACGCCCCATCCACACGCGGCAAAGAACCATTCGTCCGTGGCGGAACTGTCGCCGTCCTATCCATCATCGTCGCCATAACCACTCCCCCAAATTCCGCGATCTATAAACAATTCAGTGAAACCCTTCGGCAAAACCTGCAAAATAAAACCGTCATGCGAAAAGAAAAAGTCGTCATTCTGAGCGAAGCGAAGAGTCCCTGTATTTGCCGTTGTTTTTGCCGTTGCCGTTGCTTGTTCTTTTGTTTGTCATCCCGTAGGGATCTGCTTCTGTCGTTGCAGTTGCCGTTGCTTCTGTCGTTGCTGTTGCCGTTGCTTCTGTCGTTGCTGTTGCCGTTGCCTTTCTTGCTTGTCATCCCCGAAGGGGATCTGCTTCTGTCGTTGCCGTCGCTATCGCCGTTGCCTCTAGGTAAAGCGGGGCTTCAGCCCCGCGTCTAAATCCGCGCCGCGAAGCGGCCTCCGCTCTGCCGAAGGCCGGAGCGAAGGCGAAGCGACTCAAACCGTAGCCATTCCAAGCGCATGCACAACACACCTCTTCGCCAACTCAACCTTAAAACCGTTCTCACTCTGCGGAACCGCCCCATGCAGCGCGGCCTCAGCCGCCTGCCGAAACACCTTCTGATCCACACCCTTATTCAACAAAACCCTCTCCGCCTCAACCGACCGCCAGGGCTTCGTCGCCACGCCGCCCATCGCCACACGAGCATAAGTAATCTTCCCGCCCGCCACCTCCACCACAATCGCCGCAGAAGCCAACGCAAACTCATAAGAAGCCCGGTCCCGCAGCTTCAAATAAACCTGCTTCGAACCTGCCCTGGGAGCAGGCAGAGTCACATACGTAATCAAATCCCCCGGCTCCAGAACATTCTCCCGCTGCGGAGTACTCCCCGGCACCAGAAAGAACTCGCCAATCGGAACATCCCGCTCCCCCTTCGCCCCCTGAATATGCACCACAGCCTCCAGCACCGTAAGCGCCACATTCATATCCGAAGGATTCGTAGCAATACAGTCCTTGCTCCCCCCAAGAATCGCCAGCGTCCTGTTCTCCCCTTCAATCGCCGAACATCCCGACCCAGGCTCCCGCTTATTACAAGCCATCGCATCATTCCGAAAATAGACACAACGAGTACGCTGCAACAGATTCCCACCCGTAGTAGCCATATTCCGCAACTGCGCCGAAGCCCCCGACAGCAGCGCCTGCGACAACACCGAATAATCACGCTGCACGTTGGCATCATGCGCCAGATCAGAGTTCCGCACCAGCGCCCCAATCTTCAACCCACCATTGGGCAGCTTCTCCACCTTATCCAGCGGAAGCCGATTGATATCGACCACCACCGCAGGCCGCTCCACATTCAGCTTCATCAGGTCCAGCAGCGTAGTCCCACCCGCAATAAACCGAACCTGCGCCCCCTGCTGCGCGGTCTTAGCCTGCGCCCCAGCCTGCACCGCCTGCGGCACATCAACAGCCTTCGTAAACCGGAACATCTCCATAACAAACTCCTGATCTAAACCACCAACCACCGTTCCTAACTCTGCTGTTGCTCATGTCGTTGCTGTTGCTTTTGTTTTTGCTTTTCTGTTTGTCATCCCGTAGGGATCTGCTTCTGCCGTTGCCTTTGCTTTGTCCTTGTTGTTGCTTGTTTTTACGTCGTCATTCTGAGCGAAGCGAAGAACCCCTGTATTTGCCTTTGCTGTTGTCTTTGTTCTTGCCGTTGCCTTTGCCTTTGCCCTTCGGTTGGAGCGCAGGGCTTTAGCCCTGCGAAAAAAATCCCATCCATACAGGGGCTTTAGCCCCGGCCCTCCTAACCCCGCATCCGAACCGCCTGAACCGCCGCCACAATATTCGGATAAGCCCCACACCTACAAATATTCCCGCTCATCAACTCCTTCACATCGGCATCCTTAGGCCCACAAGGCTCCTTCAACAAAGCCACCGCCGACATAATCTGCCCCGACGTGCAATACCCGCACTGATACCCGTCATGCTCCACAAACGAAGCCTGCATCGGATGCAGATTCCCCGGCTCTCCCAGCCCTTCAATCGTCGTAATCTCATCGCCCTCATGCATCACCGCCAGCGTCAAACACGAGTTGATCCGCCGCCCATTCACATGAACCGTACATGCCCCACACTGCCCATGGTCGCAACCCTTCTTCGTTCCTGTAAGGACAACGTGCTCCCGCAAACAATCAAGCAGCGAAGTTCGCGGATCAATCTCAAGACTCACAGCCTTCCCGTTGATCCGAAGGCTCACCCGGATCGCACCCTCAATCTTCTCTTCCGCAACATCGTTCGCCACAGCCACCGGCGCAGCCTGAGCAGACCCCACCAGCGGCCCCGCTGTAGCCGCAACACCCGCGGCCCCAAGGTGCGACAAAAACGACCGTCGACTGACTCGCCCTAAAAACGACTCGGGGCGCTCCTCAGCACCCGCCTTCTTCGACTCGTCACTCATAAACCACTCCGAAATGCTTCATCTTCAACCTCGCTGTAAGAAATCAGACGAGGCATTTCAACACAATTCATTGCAATGGATTTACCAACAACGGACGCCGCCTTCGCTCTGATTCGACAAGCGATTACCAATCACTCTACAACCTAATCGCCCATCCAATCGACATATCCTCTGCCGATAAACAGCTAATGAGATGCCAGAATTGAGCAATAGATCGTACCCGAACCCCTCCCTCTGACCTCAAAAGGACCACCAAAAATAAATCCCAAATTTCTGCAAAATTTTCACCCCGCGCCAAACGACAATCCGCCTTCCACGTTTACCACGCGTTTCACCACATTCTGACCACAAAAAAACCACCACGAAACGCCAATTTCCCCAAAACCCCCTCGAAAAACGCCGATAAAACGCGAAAAAGCCCCGGCCGAAGCCGGGGCTCACCCACAATTTTTTATTGAACTAAACGCTAAAAGAAGACCCGCAACCGCAGGTGCTCTTCACCGCGGCATTCTCAAACTTGAAGCCAGCAGCCTCAAGCGTCTCCACATAATCGACCTTGCAGTTATTCAGGTACATGGCCGAGGTAGCGTCCACAAATACCTTTAGATCCTCGAACTTATAGACCTTATCCATCATGCCGCTCTGGTTCTCGAACGACATCGAGTACTGGAAACCCGAGCATCCGCCGCCAACCACGCCAATCCGCAGACCGGCAGGAACCGGATCCTGCGTAGCCATAATCTCCTTCACCTTCGCAATAGCATTTGGGGTCAGGGTCACCGGCTGAGTCGAAGCAGGCGCACCAGTTACGACTTCAGCGGTTGGGGTTACGGTTGCAGTAGCCATCGGGCAAATCTCCTTGTATATCTACCTATCTAGTGTAGTCCCGCGCCATCAAGGCGGCAAGCACGCACTCAAACGCGTACCTTAAACAATAGATGCCCCCTCGGCCTTGAAGATGCAGCTTTCTCTAAAGCTATGAAACCTCTACTTTATCTCGCGAATATCTTCATTAATACCTTTGGAATCACCCAGCCGTCCCCAAAAACAGCCAACCGGGCCGCCTGGTTCATCGCCATCATGCTCCTTGCCGTGATCGTCACCGTGGCCACCGTCGCCATCCTCACCCTGCACTGGATCACCCGTCACTAAACCCGCACCTCCTCAGGAAAAAGGCTGGTTTACAACTCACGCACAGGCGTATGATGCCATCGGACGGCAAGCTATCTCGGGCCCGAAGACGGCTCCGCCAGATATCGCAAACCGCCCTTACAACGGAAGACCCTGCTACAGGGCGGAGGAACCTGCTATGAGCGTAATACCCGTCATGCTCATTGTCTGGGCGGTAATCGCAGCCTGCTTTCTTGCGCTGCTTGCCTATCGCGGACAACTGACCCGTTATGAAGAGGATCAGCTCTTCCTCAACGAATCCGAGTCCAACGAGCAACGCGAGCAGTCCGAGATCGTTCGCAAAGTAAACAAAATACAGCCATTTGTGCGCATCCTGGGTGTTGCCACCGCCGTTATGACCGCAGGCATCGTTGGCATCTTCACCTACGACGCCTGGCAACACCTTAAATAGTCCAAGCGCTTTAGCAGCGGCCGGCTGCGCTCCAAGGCGAAGTCGCCATTTGTCGTCCTATTCCTTGTTTTATCAATAACGAAATCAGCAAAAAAGCCGGAAGTGGCACTTCCGGCTTTTTGCTACCCACAAATCCTTCAGGCGTTATAGGTGGATGACGAAACCCGTCCACCATGTCCGGTCCAATTCGTGTGAAAGAACTGTCCCCGCGGCTTATCGACCCGTTCATACGTATGCGCGCCAAAGAAGTCCCGCTGCGCCTGTAGCAGGTTCGCAGGTAGCCGCTCGGTTCTGTAGCCATCGTAGAAAGCAAGAGCCGTGGAAAATGCGGGCATCGGAACTCCAATCTCGATCGCATGGATCACGGCCTTACGCCACGACGATCCATATTTATTCAACGCGCTCGAGAAAAAGTCATCCAACAAAAGATTCTGCAGCTTCGCGTTCTTGTCGAACGCAGCCTTGATATCCCCGAGGAACACGCTCCGGATAATGCAACCACCACGCCACATCAGAGCGATTCCGCCCATGTTCAGTTCCCAGTTCTCCTCCTTCTCCACCGCACGCAACAGCATGTAACCCTGCGCGTAGCTGATCATCTTCGAGCAATACAAAGCCCGCCGAACATCCTCAATAAACTCTTTCTTCTCTGATATAGTCAGAACCTTCCTCGGCCCATGCAACACCTTCGAAGCGGCGACCCGTTCCTCCTTCAACGCCGAGAGGCACCGCGCAAACACGCTCTCACCAATCAAAGTCACGGGCTGGCCAAGATCCAGCGCTGAGATTGCCGTCCACTTGCCTGTTCCCTTTTGGCCCGCCGTATCCAGAATCTTATCGAGCAGAGGCTGTCCATCATCATCTTTCTTTGCAAAGATCGCGGCCGAGATCTCAATCAAATAACTATCGAGTTCACCTTTGTTCCATTCGGTAAACACATCATGGAACTCATCCCCCGTCAGCCCCAGGCCGTCCTTCAATAACTGATAGGCCTCGCATATTAACTGGATATCGCCATACTCAATTCCGTTGTGCACCATCTTCACGTAGTGGCCCGCACCATCCTGCCCGACCCAGTCGCAGCAGGGCGTTCCATCTTCGACCTTCGCCGCAATCGCTTGAAAGATCGGCTTCACATGTGGCCACGCCGCGGGATTTCCACCCGGCATGATCGAAGGACCGAACCGCGCACCCTCTTCGCCGCCGGAAACACCGGTACCTATAAAGAGAATTCCCTTATCAGCCAACTCCTTGGTCCTACGATTTGTGTCCGTAAACAGTGAGTTCCCGCCATCTATAAGAATGTCCCCCTTTTCGAGATACGGCAGCACATGCTCAATCGTCTGATCGACCACCTCACCCGCCTTCACCATCAGCATCACGCGTCGCGGAGACTTCAGCAGACTGCAAAGCTCCTCAGCGGAATGAGCGCCAACAACCTGCGTCCCCTTCGCTTCATGATTTATAAAATCGTCGACCTTCGACACAGTCCGGTTGAAGACTGCCACCTTATATCCGTGGTCGTTCATATTCAAAACCAGGTTCTGGCCCATCACCGCCAGTCCAATCAATCCAATATCGCATGTTGCCTCAGCCATCAAATTCTCCCGCGTGACAGACCTCTCCGAAGCCGATCCGCACATTGTTAGAGATTTATGTTTGGAATCTGCCTACAAGTATCACAAAAAACGGTCCAGCCAATAGACCACACGCCGTAGCCGGAAAAACACATCATGCTCACGTCTTGGGGAGCCTTCCCGTTTGGAACCACGAGATGCGACTGTAGCCAAGTCACTCATCCACTGTCAACCGCTCTCCGCGCGTGGTTAGAAGCAGATAGCAAAACGATGGGCGTCGTGGCTGCGGCCGCGACGCCCATCGTTTTAACTTCATGCCGGTTTGACCGACAATCTCCGCACTAGAAGACTATCTTTCCTCCCAAGGTGATAAGCCTCGGGAAATTGATCGCATTCGTCGAGACCTGCCCGAAGGAAGTAGATCCAGCCGACCACGCCAGGCTCCCGCCCGTAACCACGAACTGCGGCGTATTCAACACATTCATGAACTCTCCGCGGAACTGGAACGTTGCCCTTTCCACCTTGAAGTCCTTGAAGACAGATGCATCCACATTCCGGTACGCCGGTCCCGAGCAACCTCCCAGGGTGCGCGGCGCATTTCCGAACGTTCCTGCAGGCGCATCCGTGAACGCATTCACGTTCAGGAATCGTTGCTGCGAGGCCGTCTGTCCCATACGTGCCTGTGTTGATCCGCTTGTGCATGGATTCACACCCGGAACAAGATTCGGCCGTTGCGCCGTTGTCCCATAGTTTGAGTTGTTGTTCGTGGCAAGCCGCACGGCGATCGGCCCCCCGCTCTGCGCGACGAACGTCGAATTCACATTCCATCCGCCGACCAGCAAATCCACCCACCGGTTGGTTGAGAGAAATGCTCGTCCCCGCCCTAATGGCAACTCGTACGTTCCGCCAAAGGTAAACCGGTGCGGAGTGTTGTTCACCGCCCTCGAATACTCCTGCTTCATGTTGTAGACATCCTGTGGCCCGTTCTGTGATGAACCGCTCGTGCCCAGGTTCAGGGAGCTTCCCTGCCCGAAGCTGGAGTCCCAGTTCGCCGACCACGTATACGCCGTCACGAACGTCAGCCCACGAGACATCTTCTTTTGCGCCTTCACAATCAGCGAGTTGTATAGCGACTTCGAAGAACTCGGCTGTACATTCACCGACGAAAACTCAGGGAACGGTTTGCAGAGCTGAGAGTTAGCTACAGTCGATGCAGCGATCACTCCGATGCCACCCTTGCCGTAGTAGGGGTTCGCACTCTTTGCTTTCAGGAACGCAGCCGGTGCCAAACCGGCTGCGTTCGCCGGGCACGCCCCGACACCGTATGGAAGCGACCCGATGTTCACCTGGTCAATGTTGTACGTCACTCCATTCCCAGGCAAAAGATTACGCCCCTTGGATCCGACATAACCCAGTTGTAGCGCTAGCCCGTAGGGAAACTCTCTCTCAAGATCGAGGGAATACTGTTGCACCACTGGTGAGCGTCGACCACTGTCGATTGTCGTCAAACTATCGCCCAGCCCCTGTGACAGACCAAGGCTGTTACCAACCGGTTGGTTCAATCCAGCCGGATATGGATTCGAAAGTGAATTAGCTGGCGTGTTATTCGAGTCGTTCGACTGAACGTACGATGTCGTCGCAACATAGCCTGGCGCAAGGCTGGCGCTCGTGGAATAGTAGATCGGCGCGTAGAACACGCCGTATCCAGCACGAACTACGCTCTTGTCATCCAGTGCATAGACCACTCCGACGCGTGGTGCAAACTTCGTCGAGCTATTGCTGCAGCACGTAGTCGGGTAGCCATTCTGTCCTGCGAATTTAATCCCGCCCTTGGTAGCGACGGCTGAGGCGGACGAGATTGGATTCGTCACAGATGTATCGAATCCCGTGGAATAGTGGTTGCTGCGTTCGTGGATACCGGGCTCTGCCTCGTACCGCAGGCCGGCGTTCACCGTCAGGCGATTCGTAATGCGATAGTCATCCTGAACATAAAACGCGTTATACGGCACATTCAGCGCAATGCGCGTCGCCACCTGTACCTGGCCGGAGGTTGGAAAGCCCAGCAGCAGGTCTGCCAGGTCGGCGCCCGTCGTCACACCATTCACTGTCTTCGAATTGGCATTCGCGGAAGTAAACGTATTGTTGAAGGTGAAGTATCCGTTGCCGTTGCTAATGTTCGTGAAATCCACGCTGATCGACCGGTAGACGTACCCGGCCTTGAGCGTCTGCTTACCCAGGCTCTTCGCGACTCCAACTACAAAATTGCGCGAGTAAAAGACCGCCGGACCAGAGTTATTTGTGCCCATCTGCGTACTCATCTGCGACAACGTTATGCGCGGAAACGCCTTCTTCTGCAAGCCGCTCACATAGTTGGTAGGCAACCCAAGCTGTGTCTGGTCATAGTTTGAAGTCATATCCTTCGTGTTATTTGGAAAGCGGTTGAACCCGAATCCCACCGTGGCCACAGTCGTCGGGTTGATGGTAAACACGCTATTCACCGTCGTCGCATCAACCTTGCGATACAACAGGTAAGAGTTTCCATCACCTGCGAAGGATCCCAGCGGGTTGCCGCCCGGCTCCTTGGAGCCATAGTGCATATAGGAGACATTCGCTGACCACCACCTGAAGACCTGGTGATCGAGCTTGCCGATAAATTCATCCGCGCGGTCTCCGAGGGAGTCTGTCGGACGAAAATTGGTTGCTGCATAGTTGCCGCCCGTAGAACATCCAGTGCCGCAGGTAGGCAGTGCAGCCAAGAGGCTGTTTCCAACTGTTGAGATTCGCTCCCCAGGTATCTTATTGCCTGCAAACGGTGTCCGGTTGCCCGAAGTGTCAGTTGTCGCTGGATCATAAATCGTCAGCAATTTGCCTGTTGCAATGTAAGTCTGTGAGAAATCCCCAGAGCGCTCGAGCGCCGTGGGCAGATAGTAGTTGTTCGCTAGAGGCGAGCGCTGCCGGTATCCTTCCTCCGTCAACCAGAAGAACGTCTTATCTTTGCCGTTATAGATCTTCGGAAGAACAACAGGACCACCGATCGATCCCTCATACGTGTATTGCGTGATGTTAGGTCGGGGTGTACCGGAGAAATTGTTGTTCCATGTGTTGGCCGACCAGTTCGTCTGCCGCGTCGTACCCAGCAGGTTGCCATGCAACGTATTGCTCCCGCTCTTCAGCAAGGTGTTGAAGTTACCGCCACCGGTGCGCCCCATCTCCGCATCGTAGGTGTTGGTCTGGATCTTCATCTCCTGCACCGCGTCCACTGACGGAATGATCACCGCACGGTTTGAGAAGTCCGTAATCGGTACGCCGTCCACCTCATAGTTGTTGCCATTGATCGGCCCGCCTGAAACGGAAATGGCCGATGACCCTGACTGATCCTGAAACCGGTTGAACCGGGGATCGCCTGTAGCGGTTACGTTTGTATTCAGCTTCGTCAGGAGGAACGGATTGCGTCCCAGGTTGGGTAAGTCTGTAAGCTTCTGCGTGTCGAAGACCTGGCCGTTCGAAGCCGTCGATGTATCGATCAGCGGCTCGGCCGACGAAACCTCAACCATCTGAGACGTGGCTCCAACTGCCAGACTTGTATCGATCATCACTGTCTGCTGCGTCGCAACAACGACATTCTTTTGCGTGTAACTCTTAAAATTCTCTGCCGTCACCGTCAGGGTAAACGTCCCAGGATCCACCGCACTAAAGACGTATTCGCCGGAGCCATTGGTTACTACATTTCTGCTGATGTGAGTGCTCACGTCCGTCAACACCACAGCTGCATTGGCAAGCGCTGCCCCCTGCGCATCCGTCACTCTACCCTTCAGCGTGCCGTAGTACGACTGAGCATTCGCACCCGTTACTGCCACGATTGCCATTGCCACCAGAACGAACAACCTGCAGCTCTTCATCAACTTACGAAACAAAACCATTAAACCTCCAACGGGATAACTGCGTTCATTGCTTCAGAGACACTTGTAGTTAGCAGTCTGTCTCCAGACCTAAGGGACATAAGTAGTTGACTCATAACAAGACAGATTGCGGCTTAGTCTAGATACACTTTGAGCTAGGTCGCTGTAGGTAGCATCCTTGCCGACAGATAGAGATATCCATCGTCGGCCCTTCACAGACTTACAAATACAGTTATTTGAACGCTATCTATAAAGCTGCTGAATCTCTGCGATCTGCTCTCCGGCAGAAGCCACCGGAGCCGAGGTCATAACAACAAGCAAATTGAACTTACGAGATACGGTAGGTCAAATCGGGCGAGCGCCCTCTTTGGCCTATGCTGCTAAAAAACGCGACACGGTAAGAGCTAAATACACTTCTGGTTGAGAAACCGTGTATCTTCTTCGGTCTCAATGATGCGAGAAATAGCCTTTTTTGTGATAAAACCGAGCCTAGCGAAGTGTAAACAGGGTGTCAATAAAAATTTGACAATTTGAACCTCTATTGCAGAATTGAATAGTGGATATCTATTTCTTCTATCCTCATTCAAGAATCCGCAGTTACTACATAAGCAAATAAGTATCTTAAGCATTAGCAAGATGAATTTGAGATACAGTATTCCAACGCCCATCAAGTTTATTTAAACAGCGCAAGTTACTAGCTTTTTGCAACTCTCAATAAAAAAAGAGAACCTCATCGGCAGACCTATTATTTTCGAACCACTTATATAGAAAGGCTCCACCCTTGCTCACCACGCAAAGAATCTATGCCCTAACCGCAATTACAGCTCTAACACTGCCCCTCGTCGCCCAGCAGCCCCACAAGATCACGCAGGCAGAGGTCGACCGCATCACTCGCGAAGCCATCCTCATCGATACCCACAACGACGTTACCTCCCGCACGGTCTCCGGCTACGACATCGCCACTCCCAACAAGAGCGGCGAAACCGATCTCCCGCGCATGAAAGGCTTTCTCGGAGCCGAGTTCTTCGCGGTCTATGTTGGTGCGGAGTATGTCAAAGACAATAACTCCGCCAATCGCGCTCTGCAGATGATCGACACAGTCCGCACCGACATCATCGCTGCTCACCCCAACGATTTTGTCTTCGCCACTACAGCCGACGACATCGTCCGCGCTCACAACGAGCACAAGATCGCCGCTCTCATGGGCATCGAAGGCGGCCACGCCATCGAAGATTCCCTCCGCCTCCTTCGCGATTATTATGACCTCGGCGTTCGCTACATGACCCTCACTCACTTCAACACCAACAACTGGGCCGACTCGCAGGGAGACGTCAACGACCCCAAGATCAAACATCACAATGGCCTCACGCCTTTCGGCAAAGATGTCATTCGCGAGATGAACCGCCTCGGCATGATGGTCGACATCTCCCATACCGCCGACGCAACGTTTTATGCTGCCCTTGAAACCAGCACCGCACCGATCATCGCTTCGCACTCAGGCTGCCGCGCCGTCTCCAGCTACACCCGTAACATGACAGACGATATGATCAAAACCCTCGCCGCTAAGGGCGGAGTCATGCAGATCAATTTCGGTTGCGACTTCCTCTCGCAGCGTTACTTCAGCGAAGCTGAGCCTCTTCAGGCCTCCATGCGCGACCAGTACATGGCCGCACTCAAAATCGAAGACCCCTCCGCCAAGGCGGCAGCCATCGAAAAATTGAAGGCTGAGTTCAACGCCAAGGTCCCACCCGCCACACTCGCCGATGTTGTCGCACAGATCGACCATGCTGTAAAAGTCGGCGGCATCGATCACGTTGGCATCGGCACCGACTTCGACGGCGTAGGCTGCGTTCCCCCGGACCTCAACTCCTACGACAAGTTCCCCGCTCTGACCCGCGCTCTGCTCGAAAAAGGCTACAGCGCTGAGGACATCAAAAAGATCTACGGCGGGAATCTGCTTCGTGTCATGAGGGCCGTGGAGCAACGCTCCCGCGAACTAAAATCCATACCCGCTCTACACGCTGAAATAACGAAGTAGCATCCAGAGCAAAACAAAAGGGGACCGAAAGGTCCCCTTTTTGACGAACTAACAAACTTACTTACTCTTCACCGCAATCACTTCAATCTCCACCAGCGCCCATGGAGCCGCCAGTGCTGCCACCTGCATCGCACTACGAGCCGGTTTATTGGGCTGATCCTTCGTGCCGAAGAACTGTGTATAACTCGCCTGCAACCCTGAGAAGTCCAGTTTCCCGCCCTTCTCCGGATCGCCCGCTAGAAACACCGTCATCTTCACAACGTCCTTCATATCCAGGCCTTGCGCCTTCAGCAATCCCTGAATCTTCGTCAGAGCGCTGAACGCCTGAGCCTTGGTGTCCCCATAGACCGCTGCCGTCCCCTTCGCTGGGTCAGCCGGAGTCACCGGGTCTGCGAGTTGTCCGCTTAGATACAGTGTGTCCCCAGCCCACACACCATTTGCAATGGGAGACTTTTCATTCGGCTGCAAATGCTTCACTTCAACTTGAGCTTCGACCACGCACACAGAAGCAAACATCGCCCCCGCCATCACAATATTCCTAAATTTCATCAAACACTCCAGTCTGGTTGTTACGAATTTAAGAACTAGCCCTGCACCGCGCCCTTAACCACTCCAGTCAACCGAGCAGCCTTCACCTTATCGCTGATCATCCCCACGGCTCGCCGCGCACTCAGCGCAGCACCCTCCTGCCAACCCACAATGTGGCTCGCCGTATCCCCGGCAAAGTAGATCGGGCCGTCCGCTTCAATGATGACGTTGTATCCGCTCGGTCCACCGCCATATCCGCGAATCCACGAGCCTTCATTCCACTTCACGTGGCGCCAGCCGCAATACACAGGATTCTTCAGTTCCTTCCCATGCCCCGGATGTATCTTCTCAATCGTCGCTCGCGACGCAGCAAACTTATCATCCATCGACATCGTCCAGAACGGCGTTCCCTGCTCTTCTGTGTAGCCCGCCACGACAATGCCCGTCGGATGCATCAACCGGCTCGACGGATACCACACGGGACTAGGCCCCTGCGCAACAAACGACAAACCACCGTAGATGTTGTAGTCCTGCTCCCAGAACCGCCTGCTCTCCCAGGCAATCTTGTAGCTTCCTGCTGCCGTGCTCTGATCCACCACCTTCGCGAACTCCGACGACAGGTCGTGCGGAATCTTCTTCAGCATCTCAAATGGCATCGCAATCACGCAGTAGTTTGCGTCAAGCTGTTTCTCGACGCCCTTCTGCGTATAGCTCACCTTCACACCGCTGGCCGTCTTCTTGATCCCAGTCACCGGCGAACCAAACTGGACCACGGGCCCCAGAGCCTTAGCAAACGCAAACGGAATCCGATCCATGCCACCCACCGGCTGCATCATGGTCGCTTGCCAGTCCCAGGCCTCTTCATACAACATGCCACCCCAGAAACCCTCATCCAGCAACATGTGCATATCCATCGGAACTTCCACCTCAGGAATCTGAGTCCCAGCTCCCGGCGGAGTCTTATACCCGGCCCGGTCCGATCCCACATACGCACCGGTCTTATCCAAAGGTCCATATATCCGCAGGAACGTCGCCATCCGATCACGATCTTCCTTGGAAAGATCCTGATCGAGCGCGCCCTGCGAAATACACTTCGACAGCAACTCCGACACATGTCCTCGCGTGTCGTTAATTGCCTTCCGCTGCGGAACTGCCTTTCCATCATTAGCCTTGTCGTTCTGCAGCAGCGTGGACCGTGATGTATTAATCTCCACCTCCAGCGGCACACCTAACTCGCGACAATATCCCAGCATCGTCCAATGCGTACTTGGCAGCCGCGCGGGTCCAAGATTTTGGTAGTTGCCCTCTTCCCAATTGATCGTCTGCGTCGTTCCATCGACGAACTCCACCTTCGTCCCATTGCGCCCCGTCCAGTTACGTCCCCCCGGACGCTCTCTGGCCTCCAACAGCGTTACGTCATAGCCCAGCTTCTTCAGCTCATAGGCCGTGACGAGCCCTCCAATGCCGCCGCCCAACACCGCGACCTTTACGCCCTTGCCGCTGCCCGGTGCCGCTTCGATCGGCTTCACTGTCTCGCCCTTCATCGGCATCAGCCCCAACGACTGCATCGTTGCAAAAGCAGCGCTGTAACCGCCAGCCTGCCCAACACGCATCAGAAAATCGCGCCTCGAAATCCCCATGAAAAACACCTCGTCCAGAATTTAAAAAATTTTGCGAAACGTTTCGTTTTTTACCGCTCAGAAAAATGGAGGTATTTGCTGCGTTGAAAGGATGGGGGTCGTCCGCAGAGACACTTCGGGGAACCGCGTCTCAGTGAAGCTACGGATAAAATCACATGTTGTTAACAATGGTGAGAATACTGTACCGCAAATTTCGATAGTTGTTTACAAAATCCTCATCTCTGCTTCTCACCATCCACAATTGTTTCCATTAATTACTTGCGCATTTCCTCCACACTGCCGCTCGTGACAGATAGTTAGCAACTGACGTGCCGTATTTATTCCAGCGCACATCCCACCGTCACAATTAATTCATAAATCTTGACTACACCTCTGGAGTAGTGGCCCGGTTGAGGCCTCATCCAAGGAGAAGCCAATGCAAAGATTAATTGCGAGTTCTCTAGCCACCTTGCTGGTGGCTGGGCAAGTTGCGGGGCCAGCCCTCGCCAATGCGCAAGCCAACTCGAGAGAGACCGCCACCCCAATTAAGCATCTGGTCGTGATCTTTCAGGAAAACGTTTCGTTCGACCACTACTTCGGAACCTATCCAGCGGACAGAACATCGGCGATCTCTTGAACAGCCGCGGCGTAACCTGGGGCTTCTTCGAAGGTGGCTTCGACCTGACAAAGGTCAATGCCAATGGAACGACCGGCTGCAGCCGCAGCACAACCTCCGCCGTGACACTGGTAAAGAAGGCTGACTACATCCCTCACCACCAGCCATTCCAGTACTACACCTCAACAGCCAACCCCAAGCACACCCGTCCATCCTCGGTGAAGTCCATCGGTTTTGAAGGCGATGCGGCCAATCACCAGTACGACATCAACGACTTCTACGCTGCGGTCAAGGCCGGCAACTTTCCCTCGGTCAGCTTCCTCAAGGCCCCTGGCTATCAGGACGGCCACGCCGGCTACTCCGATCCGCTCGACGAGCAGACGTTTGTCACTTATGTGATCAACTTCCTCCAGGAGCAAAAGGACTGGGAGCACACTGCCGTAGTCATCGCGTATGACGACTCCGACGGTTGGTACGATCACCAGATGAGCCCGATCGTGAATCAGTCATCGACCTCGGCCGATGCCCTGGTTGCAACCGGATCCTGTGGCGACGGCTCGACCGCTCTCTCGTCACCAACCGCCCTTCACGCACAAGGCCGCTGCGGCTACGGACCCCGTCTTCCACTGCTGGTCATCTCTCCTTACGCAAAACAGAACTTCGTCGATCACACCACCACAGACCAGTCCTCCATCCTTCGCTTCATTGAGGACAACTGGGTCGGCGGACAGCGTATCGATGGCTCCTTCGATAGCCGCGCAGGGGTCCTGACGAACATGTTCGACTTCAGGAATCCGTCGAACGTGTTGCTCCAACTGGACGAAAACACTGGCCGTCCTGTCCACGAAAACGAAAAGTGGTAGCAACAAAAGCTGTTTATTCTAGACACAAAGGGTGTCGGAGGAAGCTCCTCTGGCACCCTCGTTTCTTTACAGCACACCATCAGAGATGAGGGCGATTCGCATTGATTTCACGGAGAAAGTTTTTACAGCGAGCGGGGATCGTCGCGACCGGGCTATCGCTGGAAAAAGCAGCAGTAGCAAGCGGAATCGCACCCCCATCCTCCGCGCTCGATCCCAATACATTGAAGCCATACGTCGATCCCCTGCCGCTTCCTGAAGTCCTGAAAAGTACCGGCTTCAAACCAGATCCCGACAACCAGAAGAAACGCCTTCCGTTCTATCGAGTAGCCATGCAGGAGATTCACCAGAAGCTTCACCGCGACCTGCCACCCACGAAAATGTGGGGATTCAACGGCACCTCGCCCGGCCCCATCTTCGAAACCCGCAGCGGCCAAGGTCTCCTCGTTGAATGGGCCAACGAGCTCCCACTAAAACACTTCCTTCCCATCGACCACACCCTGCACGGTGCCGAAGCCGACAAACCCGAAGTACGTTGCGTCATCCATCTCCACGGCGGAAAAACCCCCTCAGCCAGCGACGGATATCCCGAAGACTGGGTCGTCCCGGGCAAATCCCTGCTCTACCACTATCCCAACAACCAAGCCTCGTCGGTGCTCTTCTACCACGACCACACGAGGGGCATTAATCGCCTCAGGCCTGCAGGGACTCTTCATCATCCGCGACGAAGCCGAAGAAACACTGAATCTCCCGCGCGGAAAGTACGAAGTCCCCATCCTTCTCTTCGATCGCTTCCTCCGCTCCGACGGCCAACTCGAATACCCCGTCTCCGGAGACCCAAAATCCCCTTGGGTCCCCGAGGTCTACAGCAACGTAATGCTCGCCAATGGCAAGCTCTTCCCTTACCTCGAAGTCGAACCGCGCAAATACCGCCTCCGCCTGATGAACGGCTCGAACGCCCGTTTCTTTCGCCTCTCATTCGGCAACCTCTCGCCCATGCACCAAATCAGCAGCGACCAGGGCCTCCTCTCATCACCCGTAAAAATGAAGCGTCTTCTACTCGCTCCGGCAGAGCGCGCCGACATCATCTTCGACTTCAGCCAGCACGCAGACGAAAACATCATCCTCAAAAGCGACAGCTTCGACATCATGCAGTTCCGCGTCGCATCCACAGGAGCCACCGATACCAGTTCCCTGCCGCCCATTCTAAAAACCGTCCCTCGCATTCCCGAAAGTCAGGCGATCAAAACGCGACGCCTCACCCTCGACGAAAACATGGACAAAGTCCAGCAGTCGATGGGCATGATGCTCAACAACACGCCATGGCACATGCCTGTCACCGAAAAACCCGTCGTCAACACAACCGAGATCTGGGAGCTGGTAAACCTAACCGAAGACACCCACCCTATCCACTTGCATCTGGTGAAGTTCCAACTCCTCGACCGCCGCAGCTTCGACGTCTTCCTCTATCAGGACAAAGGCGAACTCCGCTACACCGCCCCCGCCATACCCGCGTCTCCCGAAGAATCCGGCTGGAAGGACACCATCCGCTGCGAGACCGGCCAGGTCACTCGAATCATCGTTCCCTTCGAGGGCTACACCGGCCGCTACGTCTGGCACTGCCATCTCCTCGAGCACGAAGACAACGAGATGATGCGCCCCTTCGAGGTCATTGAAGCCCACAGCTAAATCAGCACTGTCGCAGAGCCGCCCCTTCACGCTACAATCCAACAGTGCATGGTGTTCCAGACTCAGCCTAAGTTGAGTCTGGGAACGCGGCTGCTATCCTAAGAAACAAGCCGCATACCATTGATTCACAACAAGCGAAAGTGGCGAAATTGGCAGACGCACCAGACTTAGGATCTGGCGGAGCAATCCGTGGGGGTTCAAGTCCCCCCTTTCGCACCAATTCTTATAAAGAGCACCGGAAAGTATCTCGACGATGAGCCAGCAGAAGCAGCCCGCAGACCAACCCTCCCTCAAGCTCACCAACACCGAAAACTACCGCGACGGCTACGCCAACAGCGTCCAGGTGCGCATGAGTGTGTGGGATTTCTTCCTGGTCTTCGGCACGATGTCGCAGGACGCCCCCGACGAGCTCACCGTCCAGAACTTCCAGGGCATCTACCTCAGCCCCCAACAGGCCAAGGCCCTCTGGAACATCCTCGGCAACAATCTCGCCCAGTACGAGCAGGCCTTCGGCGCCATTACTCTTGAGCAGCTCCCACAACCCGGCGGCCCAGTCCACTAGACGAGCGTGCGCCCCCTACCAAACCCCAGCGACCAGCCACGCGGCGAAATCCCGCTCTGGATGCTCTACCCTCTCTTCTTTGTAGCTGTCTATCTCTCGCACTTCACCCTCCTGCGTCTACCCTACTTCTGGGACGAGGCCGGCTACTACATCCCCGCCGCATGGGACTTCTTCCGCACCGGCACCCTCATCCCCCAAACCACCATCACCAACGCCCACCCGCCGCTGCCTTCCATCCTTCTCGCCGCCTGGTGGCACCTCTCCGGCTACGTCGTCAGCGGAACCCGCACACTCGTCTGCATGGTCAGCGCCGCCGCACTCCTCGGCCTCTATAAACTCGCAAAATCTCTCACCAGCACCGCCGCTGCTGCAACCACAGTCTTCCTCACAGCAATCTATCCCGTCTGGTTCGCCCAAAGCACCCTCGCCCACGCCGACATCTTCGCGGCAGCCTTCACCCTTTGGGGCCTCGCCTTCTACTTCGATCAACCCGCCCCCGAACAAAGCAGCGCCCAAAACCAGAACCTCGCTGCCATCATGTTCTCTCTCTCGGTCCTCTCCAAAGAAACCGCCATCGTAACCCCCATTGCCCTTGCCCTCTGGCAATCGATCCTCTGGCTCCGCAATAAAAATAAAGAAGCCCGGCGCACCCACAGAAACTGGACCCTCGCCCTTCTGGCCCCCATCCTTCCCCTGGTAGCGTGGTACGCCTACCACCGCCACCGAACCGGCTTCATCTTCGGCAATCCCGAATTCCTCCGCTACAACGCCACCGCCAACCTCGACGCCTACCGCATCGCCCTCTGCCTGTGGCATCGCCTCCTCCATCTGGCGACCCACATGAACATGTTCGTACCCGTAGCCTGCGCCATCGCAGTCCTCTTCATTCCAACCACACCCACCAGCCCACCCGCCATCCGCAAGCCCGCGCTTCGATCCATAGCAGTCATCCTCCTCGCCAACTGGATCGCCTTCTCCGTCCTCGGCGGAGCACTCCTCACCCGCTATCTCCTCCCGATGTACCCGTTCGTCATCATCCTCTGCGTCACCACCTGGCATCGCCACCTGCGTCAGTGGTGGGTACTCGCGGCCCTCAGCGCTGCAGCCTTCCTCGCAGGTATCTGGGTCAACCCACCCTACGCCTTCGCCCCCGAGGACAACCTCACCTACCGCGACATGATCGTCCTCCACCAGCAGGCCATCCACCTCATCGAACACCGCTACCCTCAAGCAACCGTCCTCTCAGCATGGCCCGCCACCGCCGAGATGGCCCGCCCCGAACTCGGCTACACCCACACCCCCATCAAGACCACCCAGATCGACAACTTCGCCATCGACCAGATCCAAAAGGCCGCCGCCGATCCCGGAACCTACGACACCGCCCTCATCTTCTCCACCAAGTGGGCACCGCCAGAAACTCAACTCAATCTAGCCCGCAACAACCAGCCGTCAGACGCCAAATACTTCGACTTCCACCGCGATCTCTCCCCCACCGAAGTCGCAGCCCTCCTCCACGGCGAAGTCATCTGGCAGTCCCACCGCAAAGGCGAGTGGGCCGCCGTTCTCCGCTTCCCCCGCATCGTAGACGCCGCCCTCTAAACCTCACCCCTAACCCGGGTGCCCCATCCTGAGCGCGCCTCACCGCGCGAAGGTTGGGGTTACCATTGCAACCCTTGCCGTTGCTTTACGTTTCATTCTGACCCCGAGCAAAGTCGAAGGAAAGAACCCAGCATCTCCGAGGGGGAGAGAAGCGAACCGGGCACCATTACCTCTTCCCTAACGCTCTATACTCATACTGTGCCGAGCCTCTTCCCAGTCCGCCGCAGCCTCCTATCAAAATGGCTCCTCCTGGCGCTAATCCTCTGCGCCAGCCTCACCTCGACCCACCCGGCAACCGCCGCACAAACCACCGACCGAACCGGTAGAGTCGTACTTGTCCTTCCCTTCGACAACCGCTCAGGCCAGGCCAACCTCAGCTGGATCGGCGACTCTTTCCCCGACACCCTGAACCAGCGCCTCTCATCCTCCGGCTTCCTCACCATCTCCCGCGACGATCGCCAGTACGCCCTCGATCACCTCGGCCTCCCCGTCGACTTCAAGCCCTCTCGCGCCACCACCATCCGCATCGCCCAAACCCTCGACGCAGACTTCGTCATCGTCGGCAGCTACACCGTCAGCCAGTCACGCATCTACGTCCAGGCCCAGGTCCTCGACGTCCACAACCTCCGCATGTCCCAGCCCCTCCAGGCCTCCGGCGAACTCGCCCGCCTCTTCGACGTCGAAAACGCCATCGCCTGGACCATCGCGCGGCAAATCGACCCGCAGTTCAGCATCTCCCAGCAGACCTTCCTCAGTGCCTCCGGAAACGTCTCCCTCAGCGCCTTCGAGAACTACATCCGCGGCATCTCCGCAACCTCCCAGCTCGAGCGCATCAAGCGCCTCCAGCTCGCCACCCAGGACACCCCCAACTACCCCGCAGCTCTCCTCGCACTCGGCAAAGCGCAGTTCTCCGACCGCGACTACGATCACGCCGCCATAACCTTCGCCAAGGTTCCCGCAAGTGATCGCCGAGCCCTCGAAGCCAGCTTCTATCTCGGCCTCGCTCGCTTCAACACCGCCAAGTACGCCGAAGCCGAAACCGCCTTCAAGTTCGTCGCCTCCCGTCTCCCGCTCCCCGAAGTGATCAACAATCAAGCCGTAGCCGCCAGCCGTCAGGGCCGCGACGCCGTTGCTCTCTTTCAACGCGCCGTAGCCGCCGATCCCAACGATCCCGACTACCAATACAACCTCGCCGTCGCTCTACTCCGCCGCGGAGACTTCAGCGAAGCCCAGAAAGCAGTAGATCAGGCCCTCAAACTCCGACCCACCGACTCCGAAGCCACCCAGCTCAAAGCCCTCATCGCCACCGGCAAACCACTCGCCGCCACGAACGCAGCCTCCACCACCCCCGGCGCTCCAGCCTTCGAACCCATCGAACGCATCCGCCGCACCTACTCCGAGGCCTCCTTCCGACAGGCCGAATTCCAGCTCGATCAAATGCGCACCATTCGCATGGCATCGCTTCCGCCCGCCGAGCGCGCCGCACAGTACACCCAGCTAGGCCACGACTACATCGCCCAGGGCCTCATTCCCGAAGCCGAGCAGCAGTTCCAGCGCGCCATCGCCGCCGACTCCAACAGCGCCGCCGCCCACGCCGGCCTCGCCCAAATCCGCGAGCAAAGCGGCAACACCGCCGAAGCACGTACCGAAGCCCAAACCTCCATCAAGCTGAAGCCCAACGCCGACGCCTACCTCGTCATCGCCCGTCTCGAACTCCAGGCCAACCAGACAGCCGCCTCTGCATCAGCCGTCAGCAACGCCTTGAAGATCGAGCCCAACAACACAGCGGCCCAGGGTATGAAGCAAGCCCTTCAGGCACGCGGACAGAGCCTGCCATGAAACCCCGCGCGATAAAGTCCGCCTTCGCCTTCCTCATCGCGCTCGCTCTCTACCTGTCCTCCGCCACTCTCCGCGCCGACCAGCCGCAGCCGAGAGTCGTAAAAATCACCATCCACGACACCATCCAGCCCATCACCGCCGACTACCTGCAACGCGCCCTCGACGAAGCCGCCCACCAGAACGCCTCCGCAGTCCTTCTATCCCTCGGCACCCCCGGCGGCCTCCTCGACTCCACCCGCGCGATGGTCCAGGCCATCGAAAACTCCCCCATCCCCGTCATCGTCTTCATCTCTCCCTCTGGCAGCCGCGCCGGATCGGCCGGCTTCTTCCTCCTCGAAGCCGCTGACATCGCCGCCATGGCCCCAGGAACCAACGCCGGCGCAGCCCATCCCATCGTCGAAGGCCGTGTCCTCGACCCCATCCTCAAAGAAAAAATCGAGAACGACGCCGCAGCCTTCCTACGCTCCTACTCCGGCCGTCGCGGCCGCAACATCAAGGCCGCCGAAGACGCCATTCGCAACTCCAAGTCCTACAGCGACGAAGAAGCCCTCAATCTCAAACTCATCGACATCGTCGCCCCTGACGACGCCTCCTTACTCGCCGCCCTCGACAACCGCGAGATCCACCGATTCAACGGCACCACAGAAACCCTCCATCTCCGTAACGCCGTCATCACCACCACGCCGCCATCCATGCGCGAGCGCCTCCTCAGCCGCCTCACCAATCCCGACATCGCCGTTCTCCTCCTCGTCCTCGGCGGTCTCCTCATCTACCTCGAGTTCAACGTCCCCGGAACCGTCGTCCCCGGTGCCATCGGAACCCTCCTGGTCCTCCTCGCCCTCTTCGGCCTCAATCTCCTGCCCATCCGCCACACGGCCGTCGTTCTCCTCCTCGCAGCCTTCGTCCTGATTCTTCTCGAGGCCAAGTTCGCCAGCCACGGAGCCCTCGCCCTCGCCGGAATCATCTGCCTCATCTTTGGCCTCGCCACCCTGGTCGACGCCCCCATCCCCGAACTCCGCGTCCACTATGCCACCGCCATCGGCGCTGGCCTTGGCTTCGGCACCATCTCCTTCACCCTCGCCTGGATAGCCCTCCGCGCCCACCGCAGCAAGGTTCTCACTGGCGCTCCCGCCATGATCGGCGCAATTGCCATCGCCGCCACGCCTCTGCAACCCTCAGGACAGGTCGAAATCCGCGGCGAACTCTGGCAGGCCCGCCTCTCCGGCCTGCCGTCCCTCCCCGTAGGGGCCGAGGTCATCGTCCGCAGCATCGACGGCCTCACTCTCCTCGTCGAACCCGCAACCCCCTGAATCACGCCCTCACAGAGTAGACTGAAAGAGCACTATCTTCGTAAAAAGGGAGTCTCGTCTTGATGTTGAACTCGTCTCGCCAGTCCTGTGTCTGGACCATCTTGTTTTGCCTGCTCGGAGCTTTCGCAGGATCAACCGCCCAGGGACAAACCCAGTCCGCACTCGACCGTCAGCTCTCCCACGTCGATCTCGGCGTCAGCGGCGTGGGCGAATTCACTCGCAATGTCAGCGGGACCAACTACCTCGGCGTTCCCCTCACGCAAAGCGCTGGCAACACCTTCGGCGCCCTCGTCACCGTCCGCTACACCAAGTCTCCCTGGGTTGGCTTCGAATTCAACTACGGCTACTCCCGCTTCACCCAGCACTATACCTCTCAGGGATCTGACGCATACCTCGTTGGCGGCGTCCAGTCCAACAACACCGAATACACGTTCGGCTACGTCGCGCATCCGCGTCGGCAGTTCCTAGGCATGCAGCCCTTTCTCGGCGGGGGCATCGGTCTACTCCGCTTCAAACCCACCTCCAGTGGTGGCCAGGGTCTCCAGAACCAGCCGGCTGGCGTCTACTACTACAACCTCGGCGTAGAAAAACCCATCACCGAGCACTTCGGCGTTCGCGGCCTGTTCCGGCAGCAATTCTATCTCGCGCCCGACTTCTACCAGAACTACCTCACCATTCAGAAATACACCTCCACCATCCAGCCCGGAGCCGGCTTCTACGTGCGCTTCTAAGAACCTGCTAAAGACTTGCCGTTTGAGAGCTTATTGCTTGTTCTTTTACGTCGTCATCCTGAACGGAGTGAAGGATCCCTGTATTTCATCGCGGTGCCGCCATCTCAAACATGGCGGCACCGCTTTTTAGCCCTTCTGCAAACAGAGATAGCAATTCCCTTCTCCGACACGGAACTTGTGCGTCTTTTCCTCCGTTCTACTCATAGGGGGATTTGAGATGCAGAAACTGCTGCAGGATCTTCGTTACGGACTACGCCAACTGGGAAGATCTCCCACCTTCACAGCGGTCGCCATTATCACCCTCACGCTTGGGGTCGGCGCCAACACCGCAATCTTCAGTGTCATTCAAGCCGTCCTCCTGCACCCAGCCGGCATCTCGGAGCCACAACGCGTAGCCTCTTTTCATACCCGCTACACGCAGCTCAATCTACCAAGCATCGGAGTCTCCGTCCCCAACTTCAGGGACGCCCAGTCCTTGACCACGCTGGTGGACTCTGCCGCCATCAGCAACGTCGCAAGCTTTAATATCAACACCAACAGCGGAACAGAACACGTCCCCGCCGCCTTGGTCACCCGCGACTGGTTCCGCGTCTTTGGCGCACAGCCCATCCTCGGTCGCGTATTTTCACCAGAAGAAGATGAAAAGGGAGCCAACTATGTAGCCGTGCTCAGCTATGCAGCCTGGCAGCGAATCTTCGCCAGTAGGCCCGATGCCATCGGCAAATCCATGGTCATGGATGGCCAAACCTACCGCGTAATAGGCGTCATGCGAAGCGACTTCGACTGGCCACGCAGCCGCGACGTATGGGTCCCCCTCGGCCTCGATCCTCAGGCCTCTTCACCCGGCAACCGCTTCAACGAAAACTATGACAGCGCCATTCGACTAAAGCCCGGCGTCAGCATCGGCCAATTCAACGCCGCCCTCGCACAGAAGCGACTGGAAGAGATTCGCCGCGAAGGAACCAACAGCTTCGCAGAGAAAGCAGGCTGGAGCATGTTTGCCCAACCCTGGACTCAGGATGCAGCAGGAGACCTCCGCAAGCCCCTCATCGCTCTCTTCGCAGTCGTCCTCGCTGTACTCCTCATCGCATGTGCTAATGTCGCAGGCCTGCTCCTGGCCCGAACAGCGGCTCGCACGCGTGAACTTGCAATCCGCACCGCACTGGGCGCGTCAGCCTTTCGTATCACCCTGCAGTTCATGGTTGAAACCTCACTACTAGCAGGTGCTGCCGCCATCATCGCCGTTCTTACCGGCCCTCTCTTCGGAAAATTACTTCTACTATCCATTCCCAACCACCTCGCCGACGGCTTTGTCGTGCACAACGATCCCCGCCTCGTCGCCGCCACAATAGCATTCAGCCTTCTCGCCGCCTTACTCGCAGGTGTCGCCCCTGCCGTCAAAGTCGCACGCATGCAGCGTGTCAGCGAACTAGGAAAGAGCGTCACCAGCGGTTCCTCGAAGCAGCGCCTTCGCTCTATCCTCGTCACCACCGAGATCGCCCTCGCCTTCGTTCTTCTCGCCGGAACTGGAATGTTTCTAAGCAGCCTCCGCCAACTGCAAGCCGTCGATCCCGGCTTTCGCGCGGACGGCGTTCTCACCGGCGCCGTAACCCTCACTGCCCCCGCCTATCGCGACAACAAAGTAAAGCAGACAGCCTTCATCAACGATGTGCTCTCACGCGTCAGCGACCAGCCCGGCGTAGCCGCAGCCGCTGCGACATCCTTCGTACCGTTCTCCGGCGGCCAGGGCTCTTCAGCCAGCTTCGCCATCCAGGAGAAGCCAACGCCTCAAGGCGAGCCCGGTCCACACGCCGACCAACGCGCCGCCACCGCAGGATATCTGGCGGCGATGCAGATACCGCTTTTGCACGGCCGCTGGTTTACTCAGGATGACCGCATCGGAACTCAACCCATTGCCGTCATCGACGACGTTCTCTCACGCGCTTATTGGCCGGGCCAAAACCCCATCGGTGCCCATCTGCGCAGAGGAGGACCCACCTCCCCATGGATCGAGGTCGTTGGAGTCGTAAGCCACACACGCCGCGACTCCCTCGAAGTCGACGAAAATAAAGGCGTGGTCTACGTTCCCCTCGAGCAGCAACCCACCACGACGACCAGCTTCGTAGTCCGCTCCAAAGGCAATCCCCAGGCGATCGAAGCAACTCTCCTAAACGCAGTTCGCTCTGTTGACGCGACCGAAGCCGTCTACAACATCCGCACACTGGACAGCCTCGTCCAGCAATCACTCGGTGCAAGGCAGCTACTGGTATGGCTGCTCTCCCTCTTTGGCGGCCTCGCCCTTCTGCTCTCCGCAATCGGAATCTACGGCTTGCTCAGCTACACCACCTCGCAGCGTTCCGCCGAGATCGGCATCCGCATGGCTCTCGGCGCACAACGCTGGCAGATTGCCCGCCTCATCGTAACCGAGACCATCCCGATGGTTGCCACAGGCTTGCTTGCCGGACTACTGGTCTCGATCACCACGCAGCGCCTGCTTGCACACATCTTCACTGGAATCGGCGCCGGTCTCCTGGCCTCATTCGCAATAGCAGCCATAGGACTACTAACAGCCGCCGCTATCGCAGTAGCCTTACCCGCGCGACGATCCGCAAGCGTAAATCCCGCGCTGGTCCTGCGATCTGAGTAAGCAAACAACTGCCTCCACATCTCCACCGTCGCCCTCCGTTACAATCGCACGGTCGAGGTTTATTAACCCATGATGTCCCTTCCCGTACTCTTAGCCGCTGCGATCATCGTCCTCTACACCATCAATTCCATCAAGATCCTCAAGGAGTACGAGCGCGCCGTCGTCTTCCGTCTCGGCCGCGTCCGCGAATCCGCCAAGGGCCCAGGCGTCATCCTCGTCTTCCGCCCCGTCGACCAGATCGTCCGCGTCAGCCTCCGCCAGGAGGCTATGGAAGTCCCCCCGCAGGACGTCATCACCCGCGACAACGTCACCCTCAAGGTTAACGCTGTGATTACCCTCCGCGTCGTCGACCCCACCAAAGCCGTCATTCAGGTTGCAAACTATATCTACCAGACCTCGCAGTTTGCCCAGACCACTCTGCGATCCGTTCTGGGCGAGGTGGACCTCGACGGCCTGCTGGCTCATCGCGAAGCCCTGAACCAGCGCATTCAGACCCTTATCGACGGCCACACCGCTCCCTTCGGCGTCAAAGTCGTCTCGGTCGAGGTCAAGCAGGTGGATATGCCAGAGTCGATGCTGCGAGCCATGGCCAAGCAGGCCGAAGCCGAGCGCGAAGCCCGTGCCAAGATCATCCACGCCGAGGGCGAGTTCAAAGCCGCAACCAAACTCGTCGACGCCGCTGCCCTCATGTCCACCCAGCCCCTCGCCCTCCAGCTCCGCTACCTTCAAACTCTCACCGAGATCGGCGTCGAGAAGAACACCACCATCGTCTTTCCGCTCCCCATCGAGTTGATGAACCTGCTCAACAAGGCCATCTCAACCCCGGTCCCAGTCACCGAAAAGAACGAAGCTCCGCAGTAAAAAAGGATCGACCGTGAACACGCGATACGAAGACGACACCGACCTCCACCACCTTCACGAACCCCAGCGCGATCGAGAGATCTCCCTCGGAGCCGCGACCATCCTCGGAATCTTCTTCGTTCTCGCTCTCATCTGCGCCGTCTTCTTCGGCTTCGGCTACACCATGGGACGCCGTTCATCCCAAACCCAATCCCAGACCCAATCCGCGCTAATCCCTTCCGAGCCACCAGCCGCGCTCTCCTCTAGCACCTCCAAACCCGCTCCCGGAAGCGCCGCCATCACAGCCCCTCCCTCCAACACCTCGTCCGATCTCAAAGACGAAGCCACCGCTAGTCAACAAGAACCTCGTCTCACTGCCAGAACCGTAGCATTAGACTCACCCCCAACCAGTCCCACCGTAAAACCAGCCACCCCAGTCGCCCTTCCCACAAGGGTCACCCCGCCGCCGATCCCCACCGTCGCACCCTCGACACCCGGCTCGGCCTTGGTTCAAGTCGCCGCAGTCTCCCACCAGGAAGACGCCGACATCCTCCTCTCCGCACTAAAAAAACGAGGCTACGTCGTAAACCTCCGGCACGAGCCGCAGGACAAGCTCATCCACGTCCAGATCGGCCCCTTTGCCACCAAAAAAGACGCCGAGGTCATGCGCCAGCGCCTCCTCTCCGACGGCTACAACGCAATCGTCAAATAGCAAATACCCAGCGATCTACCGCATAAAACCTGTAGTTGTCTTTAGGTGGGAGCGCAGGGCTTTAGCCCTGCGAAAAACCCTCCGCAATAAAAGGGGCTTTAGCCCCGGGCCGTCTCATCCATCGTCAAATAGTCTTCCGGCTTCATCTCATCCGGCAGAGCCCGCGCAATCGCCTGCCGCACCGCCCGCAGCGTCTCCTCACGATTCGCATATTCTGACGGCTCCACCACCGGCAACACCTGTATCCGCGCCACGCCCGGCACAATCGCCACGCTCCCCTTATGCATCATGTTCTGCGTCCCCGAAATCGCAATCGGCACAACCGGTGCCCCCGTCTGTTGCGCCAAAAAGAACGGCCCCTTCTTGAACACCGACAACCGCCCATCAGGCGACCGCGTCCCCTCCGGATAAACCAGAATATTCAGCCCTGCGCGCAGCGCATCCTTAGCGGCCTCCACACTCGCTGTCGCCGCATCTCTGCGCCCTCCGCGCTCCACCGGCACAAAGTTCCCCATCTTCATCGCCCGGCCAAGAATCGGAATGCTCATCAGCTCCTTCTTCAGTAGCACCGAGCTACGCCCCGGCAACAGCGGAAGCACCACTGGCGGATCCAGATTCGAGACGTGGTTGCACATAAAGATGCACGGCCTGCCCGCCGGAACATTTTCCAGCCCGTCAATCTCCACACGAACCCCCGCCGCCCTCACTCCCGCATTGGCAATCCACATCGCAATCCGATAAAGCAGGCTGATATCACCCACCACAAACGTATACGGAATCCCGATTAAGCCCGCCGGCATACCCAGCGTGAGATACACAAAAAGCATCTTAAATGTCGCAAACATAACGTCTTTCAGAATATCGCAGCCGCAAAAACGCCACGCAAAATTCATTTAACCAAACGGTTGACAAGCTCACCAATCCGTCTTACTATTCAACCAAATGGTTAAGTCAAACGCCCTTCGCCTCGACTCAATCTTCCACGCGCTCTCAGACTCCACGCGTCGCGCCATCCTTCAGGACGTCGCCGCAGAGTCCAAGACCGTCGGCGAGATCGCGAAGCCCTACGCCATGTCTCTGGCCGCCGTATCCAAGCACCTCAAAGTGCTGGAGTCCGCCGAGCTCATCGCACGAGAGAGACGCGGCAACTTTCAAATCGTACGACTCAATCCCAAACCCCTCAGGTCTGCCGAGCAGTGGCTGACCTTCTACGACAAATTCTGGAACAAGCAGCTCGACGTACTCCAGGCTCACCTCGAAGGAGAGAATAATGGCGACAACAACAATGGCTAATCCACAGGTCGTTTCAAATCCGGCCGAAAACCTGAACGTGCAACTAAGCCGTGTCATTCGGGCCAGCAGGCAGCGGGTCTTCGATGCATGGACACGTCCCGAGAACATGCGCCAGTGGTTCGGCCCCAACAGAACCATCGCAAACCTCGAAATCAATCCGCGCAAAGACGGCGCCTACCTTATCGAGCTGGAAGGCGGGCCCTGCGATAGCACCAACGCCAAAGCGGACATTGCCTCCAATGTCGTAATCTCCGGCCGCTACATCAAGGTCGATCCCTACGATCTCCTCTCCTTCACATGGTCCAGCAACTTGGACCCAACAGAAGAAACTCTCGTTACCATCACCTTCAAAGATGTCGCCGAAGGAACCGAACTCACTCTCACTCACGAGCGCTTTGCCACCGAACTTTCCCGTCAGAGGCACGAGAAGGGCTGGACAGGTGCGTTAGACAACCTGAAGACCTTCGCCGAAAGCGATTCCTAAACCAGCCGTCAGGCGTTCTTCGCAAAGATCGCCTGACGTATATCCGCTAACGGGGCCTTCGCATTGAAGCTAATGCTGCCATTGCTCTCTACCACGCCAAGCTGCTTCCAAAGACCATCAAAGTCGATCGGAACAGCATTGTCATGCATACGGTCGTAGAGCTGAATCAGCACCTTGGTCCCCGTTGCATTATCGCCAGTCTGCAATGTCGGCACGATATCCCAGTCATGAGCGATCGTGCCGCCAGCCCCAACGATGCCGCGCAGAGCATCCTGCAACCCTTTTCGATTCTGCGTCTGCTTCCGTATCTCCACATCCGCAAGCAGGCAAAAACCAGCGCCGCCCCAATACGTCCGGCCCCACGTCCGCGTACGGTCCAGCCCAGCCTCTCCCACGCGAGGCTCACCCTGCGGCATATCGCGAATCATGTCACGCCACACCAGTTCTTCAGAGAGCTGCCCCGCCTGCACGCGAGCTATCGGTTCCACGTAAACCGCAGTTCCCTCCTCCAGCCAGTGATTTTCGTCAGGTAAAGACGGCAATCCAGTGTGAAGCAACTCATGCGTCATCATCCAGTCATCTTGCAATTGATCCGCAGTCGTATGCTCCCCTACGCGAATGCGCGTAAACGCAGGCGATCCGCCCACATTCCCCCAAGTCGTTCCATTGTGAACGCCGCTTCCACCCGAAGGCATCACAAGAACACGCATGGAGAGAACCGGAAACCGCCCATAGTAATGCGCGACCGCCTCAGCTGCCCTCTTCACCCAAAGCGCAATCGCATCATGCGATAGATCGGAATCGCCAGCGCCAAAATCGACCCGCAGCGAAGCCCCGCCAACCGCAATATTCTTCGAGTCAACTACTGTTTCGCGCCAAGGCTGAAACCCATAGAACCATCTCGCCCCCACGAAAGAGCTTGCACCCAAACCGAAGCCTGCGTAGAGAAGACGGCGGCGGTCAATCACAGGCTCCTCCTGCAGGCAGCATCGCTCGAACAAAAATGCACGCTACTGCCAATTGGACGCCGCGCAGAGATAAAAAGTTACAGAGAACGCGTCCAGCAGCGTTTACGTCGTCATCCTCAACACATCAAATGGGGAAGGATCCAGCCTTGCGACAGCCTAGAACAACAGCGACCTACCTCGGCTCGGTCTGATGCAAAAACTCAATCAAATAATCCCGCCATACCGCAGCCTGAGTATGCGTCCCATGCCCACGCGTAGCATCCGAGATCGGAATAAGGATGAACCTCGCATGAGGAATCTGTTTCACCTTCTCCTCGGCGATTCCAAGCTCCGGCGGATTGATAAAGTCATCCGCCGAATTGATCCACAACACCGGAGCCGTAATCGTCCCCAGCTTCGCACTCGGATCGTAGTTGCGCGATGCATTCACGTAGTAGATAAGGTCATTAGCATCAGTAGCCGCCACCGTCCGCGCAAGATAATTATCGACATACTTCTCAGCAGCCTCGCGAGTAGGCGCAGCCTTCTGCATCACCAGCGGAGCCGATCCCATCACCAGCAACATCTCATTCGCTCCGCGCAAACCAAGCTCAGGCTGCGAAGCGTACTCGCCGTTCTTCCACGCCGGATCCAACTTAACGTTCTGAATCGCCATATAGCGCATCATGCGGTTACGCCCCGCAATCTGTACAGGCAAACAAGCAAACGGCGCAAGCGCATCCATAAACTGCGGGTAAGTCTCTCCCCACACAAACGACTGCATGCACCCCATCGACGTACCCAGAATCAGCCGCAGATGATCTACCTGCAAGCCTTCAACCAGCATCGTATGCTGGCTCTTCACCATATCGTCGTAGTCATACTGTGGAAAGCGCATATGCAGCCCATCTGATGGCTTCGACGACTGCCCATGCCCAATATCGTCCGGAAAGATCAAAAAGTACTTCGTAATATCAAGCGGCTGTCCCGGTCCAAACAACACATTCGAAAACTGCGGAGCCAACAACGAGTGCGCACTCCCACCCGTACCATGCAACAGCAAAACAGCATTATCAACATGCCCCGCAGCATTCCGATGCGGTGCCCCCAGCGTCAGATAATGCAGCTTCAACTTCGGCAAAACCTCCCCGGTCCCAAATCGAAAATCCTTAATGACAACCGTCCCATCCTTCACAGGCCACGATGTAGCAGGAGCAGCAGAAGCATTCGCCGACATTGTCTGCGCCGAAGACGCGACTGAAAAAAGTACCAAAACTGAAGCCGCCAATATCGAGCCAAAACCGATCCGCATTACGTTCATCTCCTCGTAAGCCAAGAGCCAATGCACAACAACCCTAGCAGCAAAACAAAAGAAGCGTGAAGACCCAGTCTCCACGCCTCTCGATGCCCCGAACTCACCTTTGTGGTTGGTTAAGAGGGAAGAGTGTAACGCCCCGCCTTCCACTTTCATACTATTTGTCTGTTCCACTCTCGGAGGTTCGAGATAAAAGCCTATCTTCTTCGGCCAAGAACGAGAGAAACAACTCTACCTCGGATGGATTTCGGGTTAGGGCTCGGCATTTCTCCAGTTCCACACGAGCACACTCTAGATTACCGACATGTCTGTGGGCTCTTGCTAAAAGAGCATAGCCCATAGCCTCCCGCGGTTCGATTCGGACTAGAAATTCACCGAAATCCAGCGCCAAGTACCAGTCGTCAAGGCTGTCATCGTAGAGCACTGACCGAAAGAAATCCTCTATCTTACTGAGCCTCGTTAGAAGTTGCCTTTCCGGGTCATTCATGCGCGCCCCTACTCCGCCATTGCCGGAGCCGCAGGAGCACTCTGCGGCGTCGTCAAAGGCTTCGTAATGTCATCCAGATAAGCCGGTGTCCCCTCCACGCGCTCAAGCACCGGATAACGCTCGCCGTCGTGATAATCCACATCCGCCATCGTCACAAACGCATCGCTCTGCAGAATAAAGTGGATCGGCTCCGTCTTCCCTTTGGCATCCTTGATCGCAGCCTTCAAAGCTTCCGCCGAGAAGATCTTTCCATTCACCGCAATAATCTTCTGCCCCGGCGCCAACTTGGCCTTATCGGCCGGCCCCGCCCAGCGAACATCCGAGATCACTCCCTCAGCGCTGACACGAATCCCAATCGAATACCAGACATTCAGGCCACCGCGACGAGCCCCGCTGGCATTTGCAGCCATCGTGCGCTCCGATGGATTCGGCTTGTCCGTATACACAAGCTTGTACCCACCGCGCTCGATCCCTGCCAAATCCGCGCGCGGATTCTGATTATCCACCCGCTCATGCAAAAACGTAGCCCAGTCATACTTCACAACTTCATTCAGATCCGCAATCACTTCCTCGCGGTTATAAGGCACAATCAACGGCCCCGTATTTCCACCCTTGCCCAGAAAGATGTGATGAAAATCCGTAAGCGACTTCTTGTTATCAGTCAGCTTCCGAATCAGCGTATCAGCATCCAGCCAAAGCAGCTCACCCTCCTGGTAGTAATCCTGCCCGCGCTTCCAGTTCGACCACGCCGGATTGCCGCCGCGAAGAACACTAGCCGCAATCGCCGTATCCTCCGTACTGCGCCACTCGCGTCCCGGCTTGTAGTCCAAATTCGCCGCCGACATCGCCAGCAGATCCCGATACTGCGCCTGCGTCTTCAACCCCGACCGCGCCGCCAGCACATTCCCCAGATACTGCGTCATCCCCTCATACACCCAGAGCAGCGAACCCTGCTGCATCGTCGCAAAGTCCGGCTGATACAGGTTGTAAGGCCTCCGATACTTCCCATTCCACGAGTGCGTAAACTCATGCGACAACAAATCCGACTCGCCAAGCTGATGCCCCTCATCCGAGAAGCCCTTCTCCCCAACGCCGTTATCCGAAGACTGACCATGCTCCAGCCCCTCACCGCCGGCAACATCCGACAGCGTCAACAGGAAGTGGTACACGTTATAGTGCCGCGAGTTATAAGCCGCACCCGTCTCCCGCACCAAATTCGATAGCTCCGCCAACAACGCAGGCCGCAGCTCAGAATCCTCCGGCGCATCCGCCACCACATCGATAAAGTGCTTTGGCGTAACCTCCGGCGCAAGCGCAAACTCATGGAAGTATTCGCCGGCAATCACAGGCGAATCCTGCAGTTGCTCCACCGTCGTCGCAGCAAAGTGCGTCGTCCCGCCCTTCGGATGCTGCGCATCATAGCCATCCGTCGGCGTCAGCGCAGTCCCCACACCCCAGCCCGCAGGAACAGTAACCGAAGGCTGCACCGCAATATCCTTCACCGGTGTATTCGCCGGATACAGCAGCAGCTTCTCCCACTCCAGCACCGCAAGCTTCTGGCTGATGCGTCCCGTCACAATGCAGTCCAGATGCGCATGCAGCGTAGTCACGCCCGCCGGAACCGTAACGTGGAACTGGTAAAGATCCACATCATCGCGCCGCCACGGAAGCACCTGCCCATTCGCCGTGAACACCACGCCGGTAATGTCATCCACAGGCCCCGTAGGCCGATGATTCCCCGGAATCCACTTCGGCGTCGTCAGCGTGACCGGCCCAGCCTTCACTGGCAGATCGATCTCCGCGTGATATAGCTTCCGCGGAGCGTCGGAAAGATCAGCTGTAATCTGAATGGGCGTCTTCTGAGCAAGTGCGGCGGTCGAAAGAAGCAGGGTCAATGGCAGAACAGACTTGCAAATGGGCATCTTGAGTTATTGTTTCCTTTAGGTATGTGGGCTTGAAAAATATCTCTAATAAGACGGATAAGCAGGCGATGAGGACGCGGGACAGTTCCCTGGTCCTCAGATGTTCAACTCAGCTTCGATAGCCGCAACAATAGCTGGATCATCCGGCGGCACCTCCGGAGAAAACCGCGCTATGACATTTCCGCTCTTGTCCACGAGAAATTTCTCGAAGTTCCACAGAATCCCCGGCTCCGGGTTCGTCACCGCGCCATTATGGTTAGCCTTCAGAAATTCATCCAGGTTCTCGCGGAACTCCTTACGCTTATCTCCAATCGCATCCGTCTTCGCCGCAATCAGCTCCCGATACAACGGGTGCGTCTCCTCCCCGGTAACCGCAATCTTCGCAAACATCGGAAAATCCACCCCATACGTGCCCGTGCAGAACTTATAAATCTCCTGGTTCGACCCCGGCTCCTGCGCCCCAAAGTCGTTCGTCGGAAAGCCGCAGACCACCAGACCCGAATTCTTGTACTGCTGATAAATCTTCTCCAGCGCCTCATACTGCGGTGTCAGCCCGCACTCTGAAGCCACATTGACGATCAGCAGCACCTTTCCGCGGTACTCATCCAGCGAAGACATCTCTCCGGTAATCCGATTCACGGGGATATCGAACAAATTTGCCATAAGTCTCCTGATCTGCGTTCCACTCAGTATAGGGCGAGCCGACCGTCCCGCTCGACAAACTCCTCAAAGAGGTTCCAACCGCACCGTCGATCCCTGCTCCCCCATAATTTATAAGAAACATTGAAACATGAGCCATCCGGCCAATGGACGAACCAATTACACTGAAACAAATATGTCAATTGTTGATCGTCTGGTTGGGAAGCCGTTAGCTACTAGTGAAGAGCGGGCCGAACACATTGGTGTGGCCGCAGGAATCCCGATTTTCGGGTTGGACGGGCTGACGAGCGCAGCGTACGGGCCCGAGGCAGCGATGACGCTGCTGATCCCGCTGGGAATAGCCGGAGTCGAGTACGGGTGGCGCATCATCTCGGCGATTCTCGTGCTGCTGACGATTGTTTATTTCAGCTACCGCCAGACGATTGAGGCCTATCCGCACGGAGGCGGCAGCTATACCGTCGCAACGGAAAATCTGGGCGACATGGCCGGGCTGCTGGCAGCAGCAGCGCTGATGATCGACTACATCCTGACGGCTGCGGTCGGAATCTCGGCGGGCGTTACCGCACTGACCTCGGCTGTTCCGAGCTTGCAGCGGCATACGTTGCTGATATGCCTGGTGATTCTGGCGCTCTTGGCGATTGTGAATCTGCGTGGCGTCAAGGATACGGGGACGGCCTTTATTCTGCCGACGTTTATGTTCGTGAGTACCTTGCTGACGCTGATTGCGGTTGGCATGTGGAAGACGGTACTTGCGGGTGGGCATCCGATGCCGGTGGCTCCTATTCCTCCTGCATTGCCCGCGACGGTGGGGTCGCTTGGACTATGGATGCTGATGAAGGCGTTTGCGAGCGGCTGCGCGGCGATGACGGGCGTTGAGGCAGTGTCCAATGGCGTGATGGCCTTCGGTGAGCCCAGGGTGAAGAGAGCACAGCGGACGCTGACCATCATTATCGGCATATTGATGGTGCTACTGTTCGGCATCGCTTACCTGGCGAAGACGTACCAGATAATGCCAATGGAGCCGGAGGCAGCGGGCTTTCAGAGCTTGCTTAGCCTGCTGGTCACAGCGGTGTTTGGGCGCGGGTGGTTTTACTACACGACGATGGGCAGTGTCCTGCTGGCTCTGGCGTTGAGCGCGAATACGGCGTTTGCGGATTTTCCCCGACTGACGCGCGCGATTGCGATCCATGATTATCTGCCCCACGTATTTATCCTGCGCGGGCGGCGGCTGCTCTATTCGCATGGGATCTATGCGCTGGTGGGATTTACAGCGGTGATTCTTATCCTGTTCAAGGGCGTGACGGACCGGTTGATTCCGCTCTACGCCATCGGCGCCTTTCTCGCCTTCACCCTCTCCCAGGCCGGCATGGTCGTGCACTGGCACAAGATGGAGAAGCATCCGGGCCGGCGGATTCGCCTGTTCGTGAATGGCTTTGGCGCTGTGGCGACGGGCATCACGCTGTTGGTGGTGCTGGTGGCGAAGTTTATGGCCGGAGCCTGGGTGACGGCGCTGCTCGTGCCGGTGCTGATCGGCATCATGCTAATCGTCAAGCGCCACTACGTCCGCGTCAAGCGCGAGATGAAGGACAAGACCCCTCTCAACCTCGTCAACCTCGAGCAACCCATCGTCGTCATCCCCATGGCCCGCTGGGACCGCATCACCGAAAAGGCAATGCGCTTCGGCCTTCTCCTCTCCAAAGAGATCAAAGTCGTCCACGTCCACTCCGACGACGAGGAAGAGGCGCTCGAACCCATCTGGGAAGAGAACATCCTCACTCCCCTCAGGCGCGAAGGCATGGCCGAGCCGGAACTGGTCACCATTCCATCGAACTATCGCTTTATCATCACGCCCTTGATGGACTACATCCTCGATCTCGAAGAAAAAAACCCCGGCCGAAAGGTAGCCGTCATCCTCCCCGAGCTGGTCGTCCGCCACTGGTGGGAGAACGCCCTCCACAACCAACGCGTCCAACTCCTCAAACTCCTCCTCCTACTCAAAGGCAACCAACGCATAGTAGTAGTCAACATCCCCTGGTACCTCTAAGTTTTACGTCGTCATTCTGAGCGAAGCGAAGAATCCCTGTATTTCGCTTCTGTCGTTGTTGTTGCCGTTGTTCTTGCCGTTGTCATTCTTGCTTGTCATCCCGTAGGGATCTGCTGTTGCTGTTGTTCTTGCCTTTGCCGTTGCCCTTCTTGTTTTGTCATCCCCGTAGGGAACCCTGCCTTTGTCTTTCTCATCCACGCTTATCCACAAAAAATTGGCGTTGCGCTATTGCCTTGCCTCTGGGTACCAGGGCTTCAGCCTTGGGTCTCTCCGAACCCCCAAAATAAAGGGCTTCAGGCCCGGGGTATGCTTCCCCTCTGAGGCAAAATTCCATTCATTACAAACCACTTACATCCCCAACCACAAAAACCCCAGCAAATCCAATGTCAAGTCCAAAAACCACCTAACCACATCAAAACAAACAAGATACTCATTGCAAAGGAGTTTTCTCCACTCCGCTATAATTGAATTAGTAATCAAAAAAAGCCCCGGCCCAAAAGCCGGGGCTTTCACATTAACCCATAAACCCTTTAGAAAGACGAATTTACCCATAACCATTTTATAATGACGAATTTGCACAAACCAAATAACGCAAACCGCTCATTCCAAGAGACTTACGGAAGACACCCCCCGGGGGTACACCACATTAACCGCTAATCGCACGAGGCAGCTTCTGATAAATCCCACCAAACCCGCCATTAGAAAGGATCGCCACCACATCGCCCACGCGCAACTGAGGCCTCAACGCCGCAACAATCGCATCAGCATCGGCACACACAAGCGCAGGAACCCCGCGACCATTCAACGCCGCGACAACATTCTCCGGATGCAGCCGCTCCCCCTCCGGAATGTTCTCCGACTTGAAGACCGCCGCCAGCACCACCTGATCCGCCAGCGCCAGGCTATCCACCAGCGCCGCTTCAAAGACATTGCGCCGCAGCGTATTCGACCGAGGCTCCAGCACCGCCACCAGCCGCCGGCCAACATACCGCTCTCGCAGAGCCTTCAGCGTCTCTCGAATCGCCGTAGGATGATGCGCGAAGTCGTCGATGATCGTCACGCCGCCGACCTCGGCCTTCACCTCAAGCCGCCGTTTGACGCTCTTGAAACTAGCCAGCGCCTCCACGATGGCCTCAACCGGAACGCCCTGCCCCGCAGCCAGCGCCGCAGCAGCCGTAGCATTCAGAGCATTGTGCTCACCGGCCATCGGCAAACTCAGCTCCGCGAAGCGTTCGCCACCGCGCAGCACCGTCCACCGCGTCGCAGCTTCATCGTGACGCAGATCCGTAACCCGCCAGTACGAGTCCGCCGCAAAGCCATACCGCTCCACCGAGCAAAACGCCTTGGCCACGCACTCAGTAACGTTCTCGCTTCCGTCAAACGCCACCACCCGGCCACGTCGAGGCACAAGATTCACGAACCGCTTGAAAGCCGTCTTCACGGCAGAAAGGTCAGCATAAATATCCGCATGATCGAACTCCACATGCGTCAAAATCGCCGCATCCGGAAAGTAGTGCAGGAACTTCGGCCCTTTATCGAAGAACGCCGTATCGTACTCATCGCCCTCCAGCAGAAAAGGACGAGTCGGCCGAACCATAAAGCTTGTGCCAAAGTTCTCCGCCACGCCGCCGATCAAAAACGACGGAGCAAGCGCAGCATCCCGCCGCGAAGCAACCTCGTAGATCCACGCCAGCATGCTGGTCGTCGTCGTTTTTCCATGCGTCCCGGCCACAACCAGCGATTCGCGCCCCCGGAGAAACTCATCATGCAGAATCGAAGCCATCGAGCAGAACGGTATCCGTTCATCGAGCACCCGCTCCAGCTCCACATTCCCGCGCGAGATAGCATTACCCACAACCACAAGGTCAGGCCGAGGCTCCAAATTCCTCTCCGCATAAGGCTCAAAGACCGTAATCCCAAGCTGAGCCAGCAGATCGCTCATCGGCGGATAAGCCGCCGCATCCGACCCCGTGCAACGGTGTCCCTGCAACTGCAGCATCCCGGCCAGCGAGGCCATAGCTGTCCCGCAGATCCCAATAAGGTGTATATGCTTTGAATTTTGCATCGATTGCCAGACTAGAGACTAGACCGAAACCGCAGATTCAACAAAGTCCATCCGCGGATTCTCCCACTCTGTCAGATCAAGTTTAACTTGAACACCGAGCGGAAGCGTAATGTTCGCTCCATAAACATGCCCCGAACGCAGTCCAATCGCAATCGGCCCACTGAAATCTCTGAGCGAGTGCAAAATCGCCCGCTCCAGATACTCCTGTTCCTCTTCGGCCACACACTGCGCCATATCGCCAAAAACAATTCCCGTCACACCCGCAAGCCTTCCCGAGTAGCGAAGATGCAACAACATCCGGTCCCACTGATAAGGCTTCGTCCCAATATCCTCCAAAAACAAAATCGTTCCCCCACCAAACACCGGAGCAAAATCAGTCCCCAAAGCCTGAGTCAAAATCGAGACACAGCCTCCCAGCAACTTCCCTTCAGCAACTCCGCCACGAAGCACCCTCAATCCATCGCTCTTCCCCAGCGACCAAGCAGCATCACCTTCCAGCGCATGTTTCCAGCTAACCAGATCGACTCCCTCATCCCGAGCAAAGTCTGCCGCAACCATCGGAGCGTAAAAGGTCACAAGGTTAGCCTCATTCCGGAACCAGCTATGCAGCGAGCTGTGATCGCTGTAACCCAAAAACACCTTACAATTCTTCCTCACCAACTCCGCATCCAGATAAGGCAACAACTCCGCCGATCCCCAGCCTCCGCGAGTACAAACAATCCCATCGATCGTCCGATCCGCAAAAGCAGCATGCAGATCGCCAAGCCTCTGCTCCAGCGTTCCCGCATAGTAAAGCGGGCCGTTATCTAGCGCATGAGGACTAAGCACAGTCTCATACCCAAGCTCCCGCAACCGCTCCAACCCGCGATGCACCAGCTCCGCCTTCGGTGTACTCGCCGGAGACAACACCGCAAGCCTCGCGCCAGCACGTAGAGCCGCAGGCTTCACCAACGCGCTCACAGCCCAGCAACCTCGCCCTTACAGATGATCTCCGCTGGTCCAGTCAACCGCATCACCGCATCCGCCGAAGGCCAAACCGTCCGCTGCGCACCACCTTCCGCATCGGCGGTAAGGTCCCGCGCAACACCCCTCAAAGCCATCGCCGCAGCCGACGAAGCACAAGTTCCCGTCCCCGAAGACGTCGTCGGTCCGCAACCTCTCTCATAGATCCTGAAGGCAATCTCGTTCTGCGAGATCAACTGCACGAACTCCACATTGGTTCCATGCGGGAACAGCGGACTCGTACTGGTCCGCGCACCAAGCTCCTGCCAACTCAGCCCATAAGCGCTGAAGTCATCCGTATCGACAAACAGCACAAAGTGAGGATTCCCCACATTGACCATCGCTCCTGCTACATGCCCAACCCCAGCAAGCTCAATCGTCCGCTGCATCACCCGCGGAATCCCCATCTCACTCTCAATCAGGTACAACGGATCCGCAGCCTCAACCACATGACAGCTTCGCACCCCACCATGCGTCCCGAGCGCCACATCCTGCAACCCCTCGCTACTCGCAAGCCAAGCAGCCACACAGCGAGTTCCGTTGCCCGAAAGCTCCGCCTCGCTCCCATCAGCATTGAACAGCCGCAGAAACAGCTCACCGTCAGCCTTGCGGTCCAAAAACTCGATGCCATCGGCACCTATACTCGTATTGCGAACACATAGTTTCCGCGCCAATTCAGCATGTCGCCGCTGAGCAAGTTGTTCATCGATGATAAGGAAGTCGTTACCGCAGGCATGAGCTTTGACGAAGGGAATCATTCTCTTACTATTCTGCCTCAACATCGCGGAAGGCAACGACCTGATCGGTCGCATCGCTCGCCCTCAACTCCGCAAGAAGCCGCTGATGAGCCTTCTGATTTGCCTTGACAACAAACGTCACTCGCTCAAGCTGCGCCACGCTATCCCGCTCGACGACGTTCAGCCTTTCTCCCGCCCTGTCCAACACACTCAGAATCGCCCTATAGATCTTGTTCTGATCGCTTCCCCGCACCTCATACATCAACGGATAGAGTTTCCATCCTATTCGCGCCTCCAAATAACCGACGAAGGTCAGCGAAAACAAGGTAATCGCAGTTGCCAAAACAGCCTCGATATAAAGCCCTGCTCCACATGCCATGCCAATGGACGCAATCACAAACACCGTAGCCGCACTCGTCAGCCCAACGACGCGATCGCGGGTATGCAGGATCAGACCCGCTCCAAGAAAACCAATCCCCTGCACAATGTTCGAGGCCACCCGCCCCTTATCAGGATTTCCTTCACCCGCCAGAACCGCGGATAACAATGTGAAGAAAGCGCATCCCAGGCACAACAGCATATTGGTACGCAGACCAGAGGCTTTATGTCTCCACTCCCGCTCCAGACCAATCGTTCCACCAAGTAAGCAGGCTGTTATGAGCCGCGCAGCGGTTCCAGTTGAGAGCAACTCCTGATCGATCTGGCTGAAGTGAAACGATGAAGGTACAAGCATAAGTCTGGCTGGATAGTAGCACCGCAGACCAGCATTGAAGCACTCAATTCTAATGCTGAGGTGTTGCCGAAGAAGGAGCGTATTTATCCGACTTGTAGACGCGGGCGCACGGCTGATCCGTCGTACATAGAACCGTCAGTTCAGTCAGCCCTTCCGGATGCTCAGCCACAGCCTGCGACACCCGATCGCCAGCGAGTGCGACAACGTAAGCTGCACTCTCCGCAGGTTTCGCCAAAGCAGCCTTCCAGCTATCGTAGTCGCCCTCGTTCAACGTCTGCCGCAGAGGTATACCCGCTTGCTGTAGTGCACCAACGTGATCGGAGTTATACATCAGAATCGGCGCACCAGCCGGATACGACTTCAACTCTCGTGCCAGTGCCGTCTCAAACGCTACACGCGTCGTCGAGTTCGCTTTTGCTTCCTTCAAGACGAGCGGCACGCTGTTCATCATGAAGATCGCGTTGACAGCGATCAATGAAAGCACAACCGGATTAAGCAGACGTGCTAGCATCGGCTTTCCGTTTCTCAATCGTTGGTGCAGCCACTCCAGTGCAAAACAGGCATATAAAGCAAGAGCAGGCAGCATCTCCATGCCATAACGCGAGTTGTAGTACGAGTGCGGCCAGAGAGGCGGAATGAAGATAGGAACCGAACCATACGCAATCGAATAAATGTAAAACGGAAGCGGTATCCAAAGGAGAAGCGCCGACAACAAGAACCGGCGTCGAATCGCAAGAACCATCCCCGCGACTGCAGCCCCCATCACGACAAAACCGATCTCCCATGCGGCGGCATCCAACTGCGCTGTGCGGGTATAGAGCACCAACGCCCATCCTGGATTGTGCCATCCGTGATAGTGTGGCGAACCCGGCGCCGTCGTCTTCTTTTCAATCGCGGCCGCAGAATACGGCCCGCGCATGAAATCCAACGCGTCGTGAAAGAAATGTTGATTGTAAGCAAGCCAACTTAGAGGCCCTGCGACAGCAAGCAGCGTGAACACAACAAAAAATGCACCCACCTTTCGCCAGAGTTCTTGGCTCCGCGAGAGCTGCCAGGTCAGCATGCACCACACCGCCGCGCCCAGCACCCACCCGTCGTATCGCGTGAAGACAGCCGCAAGAATCAGCACTCCGATCAGCAAAAGCTTCCGGGCAACAGGCGCAGGTTTTCCAGCGCGTATGGCTGCAACGCACTCCACCGTAAGTAACGTCGTCCAGATAAGCAGCGCGAGAAACAACGGCTCCGTCATGGCCGTCGTCGCGAGATAAAGCAGGTTCGGATTCACCGCATAAAACGCAGTCGCAGCAAAGGCCCATCGCGGTGTCATCATCCAGCGCGCAAGCCTATATATCCCCATCACGCTAAGGATATAGCTGATTAGCGATGGCCACGCTCCAGCCAAACCGTTCTGCCACCACTCCATCTTTTGCACGAAGGGCAGAATCAACAAGTGCGGCAACGGCAGCCAAACACCACCAAGCTGCGACAGTCCCGGATTACGCGAGTCCAGAATACGCCGCGCAATACCCAGATGAGCAACGGCATCACCGTACAACAGCATGTATCCACGCGCATTACTGAAGAGCAACGCTCCAAAGCCCAGTACGACTGACGCCAACGCAACTGGAAAGGTCTCTTCGCGTGTAGCCGGTCGGATCTCATCAGGCATCCCCGAAGAAGATGCAGGCCTGACACCGGTCAACGAGACCGGCACAGGCCTTCTCGCCGCTCTACGCCCCCTCAAGATGCGAAATCTCCATGAAGAGTTTGAATCGGGCGTCTATCTCCTCGTGCGTCACATTCTGAAGCCGCTCCGTACCAAAGCGCTCAACGGCAAATGAACCCATCACTCCGCCATAAAACATCGCCTTACGAAACACGGCAGGAGTCAGCTCCGTCTGCGAAGCCAGATATCCGTAGAAGCCACCGGCAAACGAATCTCCCGCTCCAGTCGGATCAACCACTTCCGCCAGCGGCAACGCCGGCGCACGAAACGGATGAGAAATCTTCGTACTGCTAAAAGAACGATCGCTGAAGAACGCCGTAGCACCGTATTCGCCGTGCTTCACCACCAACGTCTTCGGCCCCATCGACAGCACCTTCTCGGCGCCAACTACAAGGTTGCGCTCTCCTGCAAGCATTCGCACTTCGCCATCGTTGATCAGCAACACATCCAGGTCCCGCAGAACCTTCGCCAGGTTTGTAGCATGATCAGCGATCCAGTAATTCATCGTGTCGCCGCAAACCATCTTCACGTTCGACATCTGACTGCGCACGCGAGCCTGAAGAACAGGATCAATATTTGCAAGGAAGAGATAATCGCTATCTTTATACTCATCAGGAATCTTCGGCTCGAAGTTCGCAAAGACATTCAAATCCGTGCCCAGCGTCTGCGCTTCATTCAGGCTTCCAGTATACGATCCTGTCCAATGAAAGCTCAGACCCTTGGCCCGCTCAATGCCACGAGTGTCGATGCCACGCCGCGTCAGAACGGCCTCGTGCTCCGGAGTAAAATCCTCTCCAACAACCGCGATCACACGCACCTCCGTGAAGTAGCTGGCAGCAAGCGCAAAGTGAGTCGCAGCGCCACCAAGGCAATGGTCAACAGTACCGGATGGCGTCTCGATACTATCGAAAGCTACAGATCCTACTACGAGAATTGACATAGTCTCTTTTCCAGAAATTAGATTGTTCAACTTGGTAACTATCTTTGGCCAAACCTACAGATATTTATCCAGCAGAAGAGAGAGCTTCCGCCGCGCCTCTGTAGGAATCGCTTTCCGATCAGTGAGAATCGCATACTTCAGAGCATCCCCGCACCCGCATGCTTTCTCCACCGGCATCGCGGCAATGGCCGCTTTGACAACCTTTGCTGCATTCTCCGCATTCTGATGCAGCACAGCAACTATCTGGTCGACGGTCACATCATCATGGCCTTCGCGCCAGCAATCGTAATCGGTCACCATCGCCATCGTTGCGTAACAGATCTCTGCCTCGCGTGCGAGCTTCGCCTCTTGCAGATTCGTCATTCCAATAACATCCGCACCCCAGCTGCGATAAAGGTTCGACTCTGCGCGTGTCGAGAACTGCGGTCCCTCCATGCAAACGTAGGTTCCGCCCTTTTTCGCGACAACATCGACCGCCGCACAAGCCTTCGCAAACACATCGGTCACCGTAGAACAAACCGGATCGCCAAAGGCCACATGGGCCACAATTCCATCACCAAAAAACGTGGAGACACGCGCAAAGGTGCGATCGATAAATTGATCCGGAATCACAAAGTCTGTCGGCTTATGCTCCTCCCTAAGCGATCCCACAGCCGATACCGACAGAATGCGCTCAACACCCAGCATCTTCATGCCATAAATATTGGCTCTGAAGTTCAACTCCGTAGGCAGCAGACGGTGCCCGCGTCCGTGCCGTGCAAGAAACACAACCTTGCGGCCTTCCAGATCACCCAATATAAACGCGTCCGACGGATCGCCAAACGGAGTCGAAACCCGCTCTTCACGCACATTTGTAAGTCCCGGCATGGCATACAGACCGCTGCCGCCGATGATTCCAATCTCTGCCTTCTTCAAAATGCTTGCTCCTGTATTTGGGACTTGCCGACCAACCATAGGCTGAACGTTATCGATGCCCCATGAAAGTATATCGTTCCAGGCTGCCCGGCTTGATGGCCCCAAAAGATGACATAAGAGTCGATAAGTTCAAAGAGGGCTCGTGAACCTTGTCTCCAGCAATCTGCATCGGTCCGTGCGACTGCACGCTCGCGATGCGATCCCGCAGCTTGCGCGCCAGCGGCAGACTGAAACCTTCTCCTACAAAAACTCCCGTATCAGTGATCGAGAGCAGCACATCGCCCTCGTTGGTCGAATACACCTGCTCGCTCTCATCCACTTCATCCTGCGTGCGCCGCACAACATTGGAATACTTACGCGGTATCTGTGCAGCATAAACCCGCAAAAACGACCGCGCCGAATCCTCATTCTTCCATTGCGAGTAATACAGTAACCCAATCGAAGCCGTCGACTCTTTCTCTTCAGCCGTCACCGCAGACTTGCGCTGTGCGGCATAGTAGATGCCGCCATCCCACGCAGGAGCCAGCGCCTCGGCCATATCACGACCGCCGAACAACTCCGTAAGAATCCGCACATCCAACTCACCCATCACGCCTATGTCGTACGGCGTGTACTCCGCATCGATCAGCGGATGAATATCCGGCAGCCGCAACACCGGCACCGGCGCATGAACCATATACGCCTCAGGATGAATAATCTCAAAGCTCGACGACGGTGGATTCAACAGCACCCCCGCAAATGCGGCCTGTCTCCCGCCCTTCACCAGGACAGCCTGCTCAAAGGTCAATCCCTCGCTATAAGGAAACAGCAGCGATTGCTGCAGCAGCAACGGAGCCCTGGCCAGTACAGGCGATCCGCTCGTATCCTCGACCGTCTCCTTCAGCTTGTCTCCCAACGCCGGAGCATCCGCCAGCGTCTTACCTGTAGCCCTCAGCGTGTAATCGATAAATACCGCCATCGCCTGGCCCTCAGCCACTGCACTGCGAGCAGTCTCCGCCTCGTCCACCTGCAAATGATGGTTATCGTCCTTCACCGTGCGCGACGTATCGTTCAAACTAACGTCCGACCACTTCGTCAGGTCCACCTTCTGGTCCTGCAGCGCGTGAGTCAACTCGTGAGCGAGTACGGGTTTCTGCTCTTCAGGCTGTATCCAGTTCAGCAGATTCACTGTCTTCGTCTTGTTGTCGTAGAAACCCGCGATCTGCTCTGTCAACAACTCGATCAGAAACGGGCGCAGATGAAAGTCTCGATCCAGCATCCCAAACTTCTTCAGCACAATCTCTGATCGTTCAAGCCGCCTCGCGCCTTCATCCTCGTCGAACTTCACTTTCAGATAACGGTTCACCTCATCGCGCGATAGCAGCTTGCGCTTTACGCTGTGCTCAATCGGCAGCTTGGTATCGTTGCTGACAAAACTCAGAATCTCATCAACCGAACGAAACAGCTCCTTCGCCTGTTCCTTCGTCATCGGAGCTTGCTCCGCAGACGGCGCCTTGCCACTTCCCGGCGAAGTAGTCTGCCCCGCATAAGCAGCGCTGGCAACCGCCAGCGAAGCCGCCGCCACCCGCATCACCCAGTTCCTGCTCAACCCGCGAAGTACTCGCCGCAAAATCAACCTCTCATTCCACCGCTATAATCAAGTGTACGCAGAGTTTTACCCGCCGTCCGCTATGACACCCGCGACCCATTCCGAAACCATCGCCCCAACCGCCCAACTTACCGCTCTTCTTACAGGAGCCGGCATCTCGCCCGCCGATCGCACCGGCTGGATTCGCGTCACAGGCGAGGACCGCGTCCGTTGGCTCAACGGCATGGTCACCAACTCCATTCAGGATCTCCAGCCCGGCGACGGCTGCTACAACTTCTTCCTCAGCGTTCAAGGCCGCATCCAGGGGGACGCCTACATCTTCGCCGAGTCCGATTCCCTTGTCATCGAGACCGCCTCTGCCAGGCTCCCCACACTCATTCCTCTTCTCGACCGGTTCATTATCATGGACGACGTCGAGTTGACAGACACCACGAGCACCCAATCCGGCCTGCTCATCTCCGGCCCCCTGGCCGCATCCCTTCTCCAGCAAATCGGCCTGCCAATCGGGCCAATCGGCGAGCTAAAGCGCCAGAAGCTCTCCTGGAACAGCGCCGAAATCACCGCAATCCACGCCTACAGCCCCTTGATTCCCCACTTCGAGCTTTGGGCCGGCGCAGACACCGTCGCCAACCTCTCGAAGGCCCTTCTCGAAGCCGGAGCAACCACCTGCGACGAACAAAGCCGCGACTTGCTCCGCGTACTCGAAGGAACTCCCCTCTACGGCACCGACATCCGCGACCGCGAGCTTCCTCAGGAAACCGCCCAGACCCGTGCCCTCCACTTTGCCAAGGGCTGCTATGTCGGCCAGGAAATCGTCGAGCGCATCCGTTCACGCGGCAATGTCCACCGTGTCTTTCACGGATTCCGTCTCGAGGGCAACCTTCCCGGCCCCGGCGCAAACCTTGAAGCAGACGGCAAACAAGTCGGCGAGCTAACCAGCATAGGCGCAATCCCACTAGCAGAAACCAACACCCTGCAACTGGCCCTCGGATACGTCCGCCGCGAAGCCCTTGACCGAGCCACCCCATTGAGTTATCCGGGCGGCGTCGCAACTCCCATCTCCCTTCCCTTTTCGACCGTTGAAGCCCTGAAGCTGCAAACTGCATCTGAACCTTCTGAAAGAGCGTGACCATGTCCGAACAAAACAAGCCCTTCGTCGTCACCGATCGCCGCAAGTTCACCATGGACGGCGAGCTTCGGCCCGACGCTGACCCATCCCCCGAAAAAGAACACCGCGAGCCCGTCGCCGTCGAGACCGAACCAAAGCCCGTAGCGGCAGCATCACCAGAGCCCCCGCCAGCAGCTGAGCCTGAAAGCGAACTACCTCCACTCACCAGTGAGCAGACTGAACAGGCGCGTGTCGCCTATCAGATGACCTCCGATCGCCTCGACACCGCTATTCGCGCGGCCAACCCCGGCGCCGACCACCCACCCGCCATGACCTTCGACCAGCTCGTACAGTCCGTCTACATGACAGCGATTATGCAGCTCGGCGGGGCCACCCCCGAAGGCCAGCAGCCCCAGGTAGACATCATTGGAGCCCGTCAAAGCATCGACATGCTCGCAGTCCTCGCCGAAAAAACCAAGGGAAATCTCTCTCCCGAAGAGTCACGGCTCCTCGAAAGCGCCCTCTTCGAGCTTCGGATGGCCTTCCTCGAAATCACTCAGGCACTGGCCCGGTCCGCCGCAGCCAAGGCTCCCGCCGCTCCTGGTCGTCCCGGCCCTGTTGGCCCCAGCATCGTCCGCTAAACGATGGAGGCGACCCTCACCTTTCTCGGCACCGGTACCTCGATGGGCGTGCCTACACTCGGCTGCGACTGCGCGGTCTGCGCCTCCGCCACCTCTTCCGATGGCGACCCGCGCAACCGCCGCACCCGGCCCTCCATCAGCCTTGTCTACGATGGCCACACCGTCCTCATCGACACCGGCCCGGACTTCCACGTCCAGGCCATCCGCGAAAACATCCGCCGCGTCGACGCGGTCCTTTACACTCACGGCCACGCGGACCACGTCATGGGCTTCGACGACCTCCGCCCCCTCAGCTTTCATGCCAAAGGCGACCTCCCCGTCTACGCCGACGACCCCACCGCAAAGACCCTCGAGCACATCTTCGAATACACCTTCCGCACCGAGGACCGCTATCCCACCAGCGCCCGCGTAAAGCTCCACCGCATCGACCCCACGCCCGGCGCAGGCTTCGATCTCTTCGGCGCCTGCTTCCGCCGCATCCCCGTAACCCACGGCCGCGAGCAGATCACCGGCTACCGATTCGGCAGCGCCGCCTACCTCACCGACATGAGCGACATCCCCGACGAGAGCATCCCTCTTCTTCAGAACCTCGATGTCCTCATCCTCGATGCCCTCCGTCGCGACCCACACTACAGCCACTCGCATCTGGAAAAGTCCATAACCTACGTCGAAAAGCTCAAGCCCCGTCGCGCCTTCTTCACCCACATGAGCCACGACCTCGACCACGCCGCCACCGAGGCAGCGCTTCCACCGCACATCCGTCTCGCCTACGACAGCCAGCAGATCCAATTTGAGATTGCGCCGGAGGCGATATGAAGATAATTCATCGCTTCGGAGTTACGATGCTTGGCTCACTATTCTTCGTTGTGGCTTCGACTTTGTCGGCCCAGACCCAACTAAGGTTCGACCGGGCTTGGTGGAACCATCTGCATGACGAGGAACAGACGGCTTTCATCTTCGGGTATCTCGATTGCCGCCAGATACCGCATAGACCCAACGTGTCCGCAGCAAAGTATCAGGAGTTCATTGCATCCCGTACATCAACCGATGCGAAAGCGATCCCTGATGCTATTGAGATTGCGGTACACAAACTAAGATCAGATCCAATTCCGAAGAGAGCGGAAATCTGGCCTGAGTCTCACGGCTGGCTTGACGGCGCTTATTGGGGGTCGGGACCTGTCCAGTCAGCTTGGCGGGAAACTCATAGAGGCTTCGTTGAGGGTTACCTCGCGTGTGCTAAGCCTGACGTCACAATGTCTGATGTGTCCTACCTCGTCAAGAAAATTGATCTCCATTATCTGGATGAAAAGAAGGAACACGACAAGATCGCTGATGTTCTGAAGCCACTGTTTGCCGAGAAGAACCGCCCATGAAGATCTACCACCAGCTCGCAGACATCCCCGCAGACTTCGGCCCATCTATTGCCACCATCGGCAACTTCGATGGCGTCCATCGCGGCCACCAGTGGGTCATCGCGGAGGTGGTCTCCCGCGCGCGCCAACTCGGCGTCCCCTCCATCGCCATCACCTTCGATCCCCACCCCACGCGCGTCCTGCGCCCCGATTCAGTACGTCCGATGATCACACCCCTCGCGCAAAAGCTCGAGCTTCTCAAAGCAACCGGCCTCGATGCCCTCCTCGTCCTTCCCTTCACCACCGACCTCTCGCGCAAGTCTGCTCGTTCCTTCGCCACCGAAGTCCTCCAGCAAACCCTTCACGTAACCGAACTCCACGAAGGCGAAAACTTCCGCTTCGGCTATCAGGCCGAGGCCGATATCGAAAGCCTCGAAGCCCTCGGCCACGAACTGAACTTCAAAGTCCGCGTCTACACCCCACGCAGCCTCCGCGGCAATTCCATCTCCTCCAGCCGCATCAGACAGCTTCTAGCCCAGGGAGACGTAAGCCACGCCCGCGCTCTCCTGGGCCGCCCCTTCGCAATCGCCTCCACCCCAGCCTCCGGACGCGGCTACGGCACCCGTTACACCGTCCCCACCATCAATCTCGCTCCCTACGCCGAACTTCTTCCCGCCAACGGCGTCTACATAACGTCGCTAACCGTCGGCTCCGGTCCATCCGCCGAAACCTTCGAAGCCGTCACCAACATCGGCAACCGCCCCACATTCGGCGCAGACTCTTTCGCAGTCGAATCCCACCTGCTCAACTTCCACCCAATCGACCTCAACGAACAGACGCCCCTCACCCTCACCTTCCTCAAAAGGCTCCGTTCCGAGATGCGCTGGCCAAACCCCGAAGCTCTCCGCGAGCAGATAGGCCGCGACGTCCGGCGCGCACAGCGCTTCTTCAGTTTGTGTCGGCAGGTGGCTTCGCCACACCCTTCCGCTCATCCTCAGGCTTTATCGGCTCCGCATCACTCTTAGCCGGGGAAACCGGCTTCGCAACCACCTTCGGCCGAGCCGCCTCACCATTTTTCCTCTCAACCGGCGCCGCTGTATCCGCCGGAGCGGCATTGGAGAGCGCAGCCTTAGGCGTTCCACCGTTGTCAGCAGGCGGAGCCGCCGACGCATCCGGCTCCACTTCATCGGGAATCTTCAAAGCCGGCTTTTCATTCTCCGCTCGGCTCAAAGGCACATCCAGCACCTTCTTCGGCGCACCCTCTGCCGCGAAGGTCTCATTCGGCTTATCCGCAATCGCCACCCGCATAAAATCCATCCACATCGGCAGCGCAGCCCGGGCGCCGGTCTCCTTCTCCCCCAGCGTCTGCCGGTCATCGAACCCAATCCAAGTCCCACACGTAATCGAAGGCGAAAACCCAATGAACCACGCGTCCGTATAGTCGTTGGTCGTGCCAGTCTTCCCTCCCAGCGGATGCTTCAACTGCGACGCCGCCGCACCTGTTCCCATCCGTACCACCGCCTGCAGCAGTTGCATCATCGTGCGCGCCGTCTCCACTGAGGTCACCTCAGTCACATCGGTCGGCCTCTGGTCAAACGGCAACCCATCCGCCTGCGTCACCTTGCGAATATAGTGCGGCTCAATCCGAATCCCATCGTTCGGAAACACCGAGTAAGCCCCCACCTGCTCATACAGCGTTATATCCGCCGCCCCAATCGCCACCGGCAGAAACGCCGGCAGATCACTCGTAACTCCAAACCGCCGCGCCGTCTCAATCACCTTCCGAATCCCTACATGCGCAGCCAGCCGCAGCGCGGGAATATTTCGCGACTCCGCAAACGCATTGATAAGCGTCATCGCACCCTTATACCCGGCCTCATAGTTGTGCGGCGTATAAGGCCCGCTAGGCGTAGGAAATGTCGTCGGAGCATCCATCACGATATCAGTCGGCTTCATCCCCGCCTCAATCGCCGTCGTATACACATAAGGCTTGAACGACGATCCCACCTGCCGCTGCGCCTGCGTAGCCCGGTTGAACTGCGAGAGCGCAAAGTCCCGCCCTCCCACCATGGCCAGCACCTCGCCATCCGAATTGTTCACCGCCATCATCGAAGCCTGAACGCCCGAGTCCTGCTCCAGCGAAGCATGAAGCACACCATCCGCTCCGCTACCATCCAGCTTCAAATAAACAACATCCCCGGTACGCAGAAAACTATCGCCGTCTTCATTCTCCGTCCACTTCCAATCCTCCGGAGTCAACACAGCCTTCTGCGCACCCAGCTTCACCTCCACCCGCTTCGCCGAAACCTCCGTCACGACGCCGTGAACATAAGTCCCCTTCTCCATCGGCTGCGTCCAGTCGGGATGCTTGTAAGTCTCCACATCCATCCCACCCAGCACGACGTTCGCCAGCCCGCCCTTCCATCCATGCCGTCGCTCATACGTCGCCGTCCCATCCAGTACAGCCTTGTTCGCCACTAGTTGCAGGTTCAGATCCAGCGTCGTATACACTCGCAAGCCTGCGCCATGCACTTCTTCGACGCCGTACTCCTTCTCCAGCTGCCGCCGCACCTCTTCCACAAAATAAGGAGCCAGGCTGTTCGGCGGAGCCTCAATATGCAGGCCCAGTGGAGCCGCCATGGCCGCATCCGCCTGTTCCTGCGTAATCTTGCCGTCGCTCAGCATCTCGCTCAACACCAGATTCCGTCGCTTCAGCGCCCGATCCGGAAACCGCACCGGCGAGTAATACTCCGGCCCCTTCGGCAAAGCCGCCAGCAGCGCCGCCTCCGGTAGCGTCAAATCCCTCGCATGCTTACTAAAGTAGTACTGGGCACCAGCTTCAAATCCATACGTCCCGCGCCCTAGATAAATCTGATTCGCATACAGTGCAAAAATCTGCTCCTTCGTAAACCGGCGCTCAATCTGCATCGACAGAATGACTTCCTGAATCTTCCGCCCATACGTCTTCTCCGACGAAAGAAACAGATTCCGCGCCAGTTGCATCGTTATCGTCGACGCTCCCTGAGCCCGTCCCTTCGCATGAAGATCGCGATAAGCCGCACCCACGGCGCGCACCAGGTTCACACCCCAGTTGCGCTGAAAGCTCTTGTCTTCAATCGAGATAATCGCCTGCCGCAGCACCAGCGGAAACTCCGAATACGGCACCACCACGCGCCGCTCCAGTGCAAATGATCCGAAGACCTTGCCATGCACATCCAGCAATTCAGTTGTCGTATTAGGCCTATACCGCGCCAGGTCTTCCATCTGCGGCAGGTCGATCGAGTACACCACCATCAACCCGCACATCGCACCAAAGACAGCCGACAGCCCCAGCAGGATAAAAAACGTTACCCGCCTCGCGATCCTGCGGCTCGGATAATCCGGCCCATTCAGCGTCGCGCGACGAACAACCTCCCGCCACTGCGGTTCAGTTTCAACCTCAGGAGTCGCGGTTTTGCTGTGGAATAATCGCTGCACTGCCCTCTCACCATAGCACGCATCATCCTGCAGTTGGGCAGATCAGAGCGCCATTGTTCAAGGGCGAATCATTCGTGCAATTAGGCTAAGCAGCTTTGCTCTTCAGTAGATCCAGTGCCTTTGTCAGCTGCTCGTCTACCGATACACCCGGCTTCTGCGCCGCCGCCGGCTGGTTATCTGCCGCTGCAGCAGAGTCCTCATCGTCCGCCGGTACACCATCATCGGTGTTCGAAGCCACCAGAACGCCCGGCGTCACGCCTTCATCCTGAATCTTCTTACCCGACGGCGACTCATACTTCGCCACCGACAGAATCAACGCCGCACCATCCGGCAGCTCAAAGGTCTTCTGCTGCGCACCCTCGCCAAACGTCTTCTCGCCTACCAGATCCGCACGCTTGTTATCCAGCAGAGCCGCCGCAACCAGCTCACCCGGCCCAGCGGTTCCGCGATTCACCAGAACAACCACCGGCGAAGTAGCATTGATCGCCTTCGAAGCCTCCGCCGTAAACGTCTGCTTCTCCACCTTCTGCCCTTCCAGCATCGCAATCGTGCCGGACTTCAGAAAGAAATTCGCCAGCCGCGTAGCCTCAGCCATGTCGCCCGCGGCAACATCGCGCAGATCGAGCAGAACCTTCTTATTGCCCGCCTTAGGCATGGCCTTCAGCTTGGCCTCCACCTGCTGCACATGTTCGTGGTCCAGCACACCCGGCTTCAAATAAAGGATCGACGAGTTCTCATACATCGTCTCCGTCACCGGCGGCAAAACCGACGCCACCCGCGTCATCGAAATCTTCTCCGGCGTAGCCTTCCGCGGCCGCACCACCGAAACATTCAACTCCGTCCCCGGCTGCCCTTCCAGCAGAAGCTGAATCATCGCCAGCGAAATATCGCGCGTATCCTGCCCATTGATCGCTTCAATAATGTCGCCGTCATTCAAATTCGCTTTGTCCGCTGGGCTTCCAGGCACAACCGAAACCACAGTCGCATACCCATAGCGCTTCGACACATTGATGCCCACCTGCGCCTTACCGCTCTTGCCCGCTTTATAAACCTTGTAATCTTCCGCCGTCAGGTAGCTCGAGTCTGCATCCAGCGACTCTAGCAGTCCGCGCAGCGCGCCATTCGTCACCGCATTGATGTTCGGCTCTTCAACATAGTCCGTCTGAATATGCCGCAACACCTCGCTGTACACATTGATCTGGCGATACGCACCATCCTGCGGTTCCGAGGCCGCACTCACGCCGCTCGAGTTCACGCCAAGGAAAACGGTCAGTACCAGAACAACCGACACGACGAGCAGAAGGATCTTTGTAATCTTGGGCATAAGTTCGAACGATCTCCAGGGACAGCTTAGGCAAGCTTCGCCAACAAGGGTTAGACGCACCCCACTGCTAAAATGATACTCTCGTACGGAGATTGCGCGATACTGGCGCGCTACAACATTTGGTGGCGGTGGACAGAATCGAACTGTCGACCTACGGGTTATGAGTCCGTCGCTCTAACCATCTGAGCTACACCGCCGATGTGTGTATGACTGCGCCTTGAGTGTCACGCGAGCAGAGGAGAATCGCCGCGGCACAGCCAGTTCCCATCATACTTGATTCCGGCCCGCTCGAAAAGCAGCCGCCCACCATCCTCGGTGTCATTCCGGCGCGCCTCGCCTCCACCCGCCTGCCCCGCAAAGTCCTCCGCACTATCGCCGGACACCCAATGCTTGCATGGGTTTACGAAGCCGCCCGCGCCTGCCCCCAGCTCTCAAGCGTCCTCATAGCCACCGACTCAGAAGAGGTAGCCGACCTCTGTCGCGCCAACAACTGGCCCTTCCATATCACCTCGCCCGACCTACCCAGCGGCACCGACCGCGTCCACGCCGTCGCCCAGCACATCCACGCCGACATCTACGTCAACATCCAGGGCGACGAACCCCTCCTCAAACCCGAACACCTCACCGCCCTCCTGCGCCCTTTCACCCGCCTGGAGGTCGAGGTCTCCACCCTCAAAGTCCGCTGCACCCCCGCCAACATCACCAACCCCAACGCCGTAAAAGTAGTCGCCGCCGCCGACGGCCGCGCCCTCTACTTCTCCCGCGCCACCATCCCTTACGACCGTGACAACGCCAACCCCGAATACTGGAAGCACATAGGCCTCTACGCCTACCGCAAAGCCGCCCTCAACCGCTTCCCCACCCTACCCACCAGCGCCCTGGAACAAACCGAACGCCTAGAACAACTCCGTTTCCTCGAAAACAACATCGCCATCTACGTCGAACCCACCGACTACGACACCATAGGCGTAGACACCGAAGAAGACCTCAAGCAAGTCGAAGCCCTACTCCAGTCCTCATAATCTTCAAAACGAACGACGCCCACCACTACTTCGACTCTTGCGCCGGCAGGCGAAACATTACAAACTCCGCCACCCGCATAGCAGCCGGCGGATCCAGATTAGCTAACGCGACCACGACATACCTGGAATCAAGACACATCTGCAACTCGCCATTCATTCCTGGAGAACCGCCACCATGCCCCACGCACTTCGAGCCATTCACCATCGTCTCTTCAAAACCGTACGCATAGTGTGCATCCCCGCCCGGCATCGCAACCTTACCCGTCGTTAGTAACTCTGTGTAGTGCGGATTCAGCAGCTTATTGCCCCTCAACGCATTCGCAAAGGCCGCCAGATCGCCCACCGTCGTGTATCCCCCGCCAGCCGAAGTGCCGCGATACGGCAGAATATCTGTGTTCGGATGCCACTTACCTGCCCCCATCTTCGTATAACCCACGCTTAGGTCCGCAACCGCCTGCCCCTCCGGCTCAGATCCCGTCGAAGTCATTCCCGCAGGCTTATATATGTGCTCCTGCACATAGTCGTAATAGCTCTGCCCACTCACCTTTTCAATCACGTTCCCCAACAACAAAAACCCATAATTGCTGTACTCAAAATGGCTGCCCGGCTCGAACCTCACCGGACGGCTGCCATACAGCTTTACATAGTCTTCATGCGTCTTCAGCTCCAAACGATGCTTATCGAACTCCGGGCCAAAGAAATCTCCCGTTCCACCCGTATGGTTCAGTAACTCGCTGATCGTCACTTTAGCCGCAAGATCCTTATTCGGATAATCGGTCAGATACTTCCCCAAAGGATCGTTCAGCCCCAGCTTCCCAGCCTGCGCCAGTTGCAGTATCGCCACAGCGGTAAACATCTTGTTCATCGACCCAATCCGAAACCGCGTCTTCACCGTGTTGGGTATCTTCCGTTCCCTGTCCGCCAGTCCATAAGCCCGTGTAAAAACAGGCTGGCCGTCCTTCACAATCAGCACAGCGCCGGCGAACTGATCGGCGGCCACACTCTCAGCCACCTTCTTGCGAAGCGCCGCAATCAGTTCGGCGTCGCTCATATGCGGCACAGTAAACTCCGCCGGATGGCCAATCGGCCTCATCTCCATCTTCACAATCCGATGAGGCTCGACAGCTTCAACCTCCAGTGTGACCTGCCCAAACATATCCGAGTTCCGCTCCTGCATCTGCGCCGTTACTTTCGTCGCGCCATCATCGGAGAATTTCTTCGCTTCGAAGCCACCCGTATTCTCCCGAACCCGCCAGTCCTGATCGGCATGCCCCGCTCCCGAAGGAAAATTCTTCTGCAGATACTTCCGATAGACCTCTCTGTCATCGCCATTAAACGCAGCCAGCCACTGCTTAAACTGCTCACGTGCAGGCGGATCCGCACTCTGCGCCTGCGCGGAAGAAAAGACATACAGAGCAAGAAACAATGTTTGAATCGCTCTCCTGCCCCTTCCGCTGGTCCACCTCCTAACCTGTGGCCTCTTCGGTCCAAAAGACAGATGCTTCAATATCCACGCGGCCAACCTTGCTGACTTGATCGGTTTCATGCAAGCTCCTCTCGAAATACGGCAATCCATTCCACAAACTCGCCCAGAACCCGGCGGGTCTCACCGACGGAACCGAGACCTAGCTCGGTCACGCGAAAGTACCGCTTGCCCTGCCTGCGCGTACTGACGCCGATTCCCTGGGACGGGACGCAACAAGACCCTTCAGCTCCAACCGGCCCAACATATAGACGCTTCCAAACGAGACCTCGCGACCACACAATCGACAGTTCTCTGGACAAGGCCCCCTACACATCGTCCCCCCATGCGAAGAATCGCAAGCAGGATCATCAGTCCGAACTCGCCGAGATAGTCATGTTCTCTCATTTATTCGAAATTCATGACGAAATAGAAATTAACCGCATTCTTCGACAAGCCAAAAAGCAAAAGCCCGGGACAAATGCCCAGGCCTTCTTAGGTCTTATCTATCGCAACCTTAGTCAATCACACAGGCTCAAAGCAAAGCTCCAACCCACCCGCATCCACCGTAACCTTCAACCCCTCCAGCGAAGCCACAATCCAATCCGTCTCTCGCAACTCCTCCGCCGAGTGGGTTCCCAACACCCCCAGCACCCTGCACCCCGCAGCCTTCCCCGCGCCCACACCCGACGGAGCATCCTCGATCACAACACACTCCTCCGCCTTAGCCCCTAGGAGTTCCGCCCCCCGCCGATAAGGCTCCGGATCGGGCTTCCCCCGCTCCACCATATCTCCGCTGATGATCCGCTCCGGCACCGGAAGCCCCGCCACCTTCAGCCTGCCCAGCATCAGTCTCTTGGTAGCCGACGTCACAATCGCCCAACGCTCGACCGGCAGACTCTCCAACAGCTTCTTTACTCCCGGCAGCACAATCAAATCCGCCGTGTCCTCAATCTCCATGTCCTCAATCACCCGAAGCCCTTCTTCAGGATCGATATCGGGCCGCAGACTCTTCACAATATCAATCGCCCGCATCCCATGCGGAACCTCATAGCTATCCGCATTCGGAATGTCGTACATCTTCGCCCACCGCCGCCAGCACCGCACCACCGACCCAATCGAACTGACCAGCACCCCATCCATGTCGAACAGGATTCCCTTCGTCTCTACACAGATCGGTTCGCTCAAGCCGCACTCCCTTGCAGGACAAACGCCTGCGCCGCCTCAAGAACCCGCGCAACAGACTCCTGCGAGCAGCTCTCGCAATACACTCGCAGCAACGGCTCCGTTCCCGAAGCCCGCAGCAGCAGCCAGGTCTCCGCCGCATTCACCTTCCCACTGCAGTCCGCATTCTCCAGAAAGAACTTGATCCCATCCAGCGTCTCCACCCGCAGTACCTTCATCCCCGCAAAGTCCGTCACACCAGCCTTCGCACGCGCGATAGCACTCTGCTTCAACTCCTCGTCAATGTGCATATCCACACGTCCATACTGATGCTCACCAAACTCATCCTGCAGCGCCTGCACCAGTTTCCCCAGCGTCTTCTTCTCATCCGCCATCACATTCGCCAGCAGCAGCGAGTTCAGCATCCCATCTCGCTCCGGCAGATGCCGACTAATCCCAACCCCACCCGACTCCTCCCCGCCAATCAGAATCTCTTTCTCCAACATCAGGTCGCACACATACTTGAACCCGATCCCATGCTCATTCAGCGGCCTCCCATACTTCGCCGCAATCCGGTCGATCATCTTCGTCGTGTTGAACGCCCGAGTCACCTCACCCGGCCACTTCTTCTTCTCAATCAGCCACTTCAGCAGCACCGAAAAAATCTTATGAGCATCCACAACGTTGCCATGCTCATCCACCGCACCAATACGGTCCGCATCGCCATCCGTAATCAAGCCCGCATCGCACTTTTCCGCGACCACCGCCTCCTGCGTCGCCTTAATATGCGGCAGAATCGGCTCCGGATTGATCCCCGGAAACGCCGGATTGATCTCATTCCGAATCTCGACAAACGGAACCCCCGCCCGCGTAAAGATCCCAGCCAGCACCCCACGCCCAGCGCCATACATCACATCAACCAGAAACTTATACCCCGAAGCCTTGATCGCCTCCAGATCCACAAACCGCGCAATCGCCGCAATGTACTCCGGATTGAAATCAACCTCTTCAATCTTCCCCGCAACAGCAGCATGCGGCAACGGCTTCAACAGGTAGCTCTCAATCGCCGTCATAATCGAAGGCTTACCCGACCCGCCATAGCTGGCCTTGTACTTCACCCCATTCCACTCCGCAGGATTGTGGCTCGACGTAATCATCACGCCACCCGCAGCCTTCCGCTCCCGCACCGCATACGAGAGCGCCGGCGTAGGCGTAATCTCCTTCGCCATCGTCACCGGAATCCCAGCACCCGCCACCACTTCAGCCACCACCTTCGCAAACGATCGCGACCCAAAACGAGTGTCATACCCAATGCACACACCAGCCGCCGCATCCTCATTCGCGAGCACATAATTCGCAATCGCCGCAGCGGCCACCCGCACATTGGCATAGGTAAAGTCATCGGCAATGATGCCCCGCCAACCATCCGTGCCGAACTTCACAACCGTCTTCGTCTCTGCCATTAGCTCCCCTAAACCAAATCTTCCCGGCCGGCACTCTTCAGCTCTGCAACCACCTTGCCCACATCCTGCGACCGCTCCCGAGTAGTGATCAGCAAAGCATCCTCCGTCTGCACCACCACCAGGTTGCACACACCCACCAGCGCAACCGCCTTGCCCGGCGCATAAACATAGTTCCCGCAAGAATCAATCACAACATGATGCGAATCACTCTCATCGAACACATTCGCCAGCGGAACCTCTTCAGCCGAACACCCTGCCGAATGTTCATGCAGCGCATCCCAGCATCCCAGGTCGTTCCAGCCAAAATCCGCCGGCAGACAATAAATCTCCGACGCCCCTTCACCCTTCGCCGAGCGCGGCTCCAGCACTGCATAGTCGATGCTGATGTTCTCGCACTGCGGATACACCTCCGCAAACACCCGCGCAAACTCCGGCGTCCCATATGCGGCCGCAATTTTTTCAAGCAGCGCAGCCATCGTAGGACAGTGCTCTCGAATCGCTCCCGTCAGCGTCCGCGCGCTCCACAAAAACATCCCGCTGTTCCACCCATAGTTCCCGGACGCCACAAACTCCTTCGCCAACTCCAGCTTCGGCTTCTCCGTAAACCGCTTCACATAGCGCACCCGAATGCCATCCACCGGCACCATCGCAGGGTCCACCACCGCACCCTGCTCAATGTATCCATACCCGGTCTCCGCCCTAGTCGGCGGAACACCCAGCACAACGATCTTTTCCCCACTCGCCGCCAGTTTCACACCCGCACGAATTACCTCAGAGAACCGGGCCACATCCTTCACTACCTGATCCGAAGGAAAAATCCCAATCACAGTCTCAGGAGCGCTCTTCTCCAGCAGAAACGCCGCCAGCGCACACGCCGGAGCCGTATTCCTCGCCGCAGGCTCACTCAGAATCTGCTCTTGCGGCACCTCCGGAAGCTGCTCCTCAATCAGGCCCGCAAGCAAATCATTTGTGATCACCCATACATCACCCAGATCGGCGACATCCTTCAGCCGATCCACTGTCTGCTGAATCATCGTGCGCGCCCCATTCAGAGCCAGCACCTGTTTCGCCCGCGACTTTCGGCTTCGAGGCCAAAATCGCGTCCCGCTACCACCCGCAAGAATCACCGGAGCAAACCGCACCTCCGACTGACTACCTTCAATGGGCATACATCTCCATCCTTAACAGAAAGGACCGCACCGTCCCCGGCTGCGGCCCTTCCGTCAAATCAGTTCGTTAGCTAAGCGTTGCAAAGTATTCACGCATCCGCTTCACACCTTCGTCCACAACATCGTGTGAAACCGCGTACGACAACCGGATATGCTCATTCGTTCCAAACGCCTCGCCCGGCACCACAACCACATGCGCCTCGCTCAGCAGCTTCGCCGCCAGGTCCGAGGCCGACTTCACCCCGCCCTTGCCGATAAAGTTCTTCACATTCGGGTACACATAAAACGCGCCCTGCGGCACCATGCAAGTCAGCCCGGGAATCGTCTCAAATCCCTTCAAAATCTGATCCCGCAGCTTGATATAGTCCGCGCGCATCTCCGCCACGCACTCCTGCGACCCACTCACCGCCGCAATCGATGCCCGCTGCACCATGCTCGCCGTATTCGACGTGCTCTGCGACTGCAGCTTGCTCATCGCCGCAATAATCGCCTTCGGCCCCAGAGCATAACCTGCCCTCCAGCCCGTCATCGCATACGTCTTCGACAGCGAGCCCAGCACCACCACATGCTCCTTGCAATCCGTAAACGATCCGCCGCTGACGATCTTGCCCGTAAAGTTCAGATACACATAGCACTCATCCAGCAGCACGTAGATCCCATTCTTATGGGCCAGCCGAACAATCGCTTCCAAATCCTCCGGAGACACCACCGCGCCCGAAGGATTCGAAGGCGTATTCAAAATAATCGCCTTCGTCTTCGGCGTAATTGCGTCTTCGATCATCTTCGCCGTCACGCGAAAATTATCCTGCTCATCCGTCTCGACCAGCACCACCTTGCCGCCCGCATACTGGATGATGTCCTTGAACGAAACCCAGTACGGCACCGGCAGAATCACTTCATCGCCATGGTCCACCAGCACCTGGATCGCGTTGAACAGCGCCAGCTTGCCGCCCGTCGTAAACACGCACTCCTCTGGCGTATAGTTCGACGCAAAGTCGCACGCATGACGATCCACAATCGCCTTCCGCACCTCGGGAATCCCGGCGACGTTCGTATACCGCGTAAAGTTCTTCTCAATCGCGTCAATCGCGGCATCCTTGATGTGCCGCGGTGTAGCAAAGTGCGGCTCACCCGCACCAAAGTCCGCCAGGTTCACACCCTCAGACTTCAGCTTCAGAGCCGCAGCCGTGATAGCCATCGTTGCTGAAACTTCAATGCGGCCGATCCGGTCCGCGAATACCTTCGTAGCAGTTGCCGTTGCGCTCATAGCATTAGTGTGTCAGATTTGTCCCGCGAGATAAAGCCTCTCCAACCAAGTCCCGATCCACCCCCAGGTTCCGCTATCCGCCTGAACCCGACGATTCCTCAACTTTCGCGCCACCAAACACACGGAAATGTCCTCGACAACCAGCGGCTTTCCAGTCGGTATTAGCTCACGCAAAGCTGTTATCGTCGGTTGACGGGGACCCGCTTGTCCGGAAATGCCGTCTATACCTCCAAATACTAACTTTCCCGGAACGAAGAAAGGCCCGGAGACGATCATCTCCGGGCCTTTCTCTGCCTCTGCGTGTTGAATATTTATTCCAGTGGGATCACAACATCGTTATCGATGCGAAGTGATGCATCCTGCTTCTGCGCTTTAGCCCACTTCTCCTGCTTCGAAGGCATGAGGTGGCAACTCAGGGACGCATTATTCGCCCGTATCGTAGCAAGGAAGTACTGGTTTCCATATTTGTGGAAGACCAGCGTATTGTCTTTCTTCGATTCATCTGCACCAGACAATGCAATCGCCATGATGTGAACTGAATCATCCCGGTCTTCAACGCTAAGCACGTTAGGATTGTTGGAGTCGGTTGAAATGGTGTAATGTCCAGCAGGCAGCGTGCGGCCATTAAGGCTGAACGAGAATGGAATGTCTGCCGCGGTTTTATTTGTTTGTGCCATGGCACTACCGGCGGTGAGAAAACCAGCGGCTAAGATAAGAGTGGCTGCAGCGATGCGTTTCATGACGATCTCCTTTTTGAGAGGCTTCTCTCAGGTCCCTCTAGGGCTCTGGAATGCTTTCTCTTCCGGAGCGTGTTACACCCAGAGATACTGCATGCGCATGGCCAAACCGGCCAAACCTTCACCATTCAAGCGTGCACCTGTAGATGCAATGAGATAGAACAACCCTGGCGATTCGCGACGCAGCGGCTCGCCGCTCTACCGGTATCCGATCGGGTCCCGCCGAGTATCCGATCGGTTCCCGGGACCGCTGAATATCCCGCTGAATGATGAATCAGCTACACTACGCGACATCGGAGGCCCGATGAAGCCGCGGCTTCTTGCCATCTCAGGTTCGCTCGCCGGTACTGTCAGGGAGTTGAGCGACAGCCAGATATCCGTTGGCCGTGACGAAGCAAACCAGTTGCGTCTCATCGATCCAACAGTCTCGCGTAAACACTGCACGATTCAGCAGATAGACGAGCAATTTGAGCTCATCGATCTCGACAGCCTAACCGGTACCTTTGTGAATGGAACGCCCGTACGACGAAAGCTCCTCGACCACGGCGACACCATACGCATCGGCAGCGACGAACTCGTCTTTCTCATCCACGAAGGCGAAGCGACTCCCATCCCTAAAAAACGAGCGAGCGGTTTTTCTAGCCCGCTAGCCGATACGGTGCGAATGCCTGCGCCGGTTGGGCCCCCAACATTTGGCATCGAGGTTGGGCGCATGGCACGCGACCTTGCTGCCCTCTTTAGAATCAGCAATGTCATCAACTCCATCCGCAGCTCTCAACTCCTGCAACAAGAGCTCTTACGACTGATCTTCGAAGTAGTTCCGGCAGAAGAAGGCGCTGTAGTTCTTCTAACCGACCTCGAGGACGAAACACCCGCAACTTGCGCCTGGAGTCGGCGGCTGGGCGTTAACACAAAGATTGAAATTCAACGCGAGGTCATTCATCGTGCCTTCTGGGAACGGGCCACCGTCTCTACGAGTGCCAATCCAGACCTGGGCGAGATGCAGAACGTACTCTGCCTGCCGCTCGTCGCGGTCGAACGAACCATTGGCGTCCTCTATCTGGCATCCCTCCACCCTGCTCCCCCATTTCGCGAAGATCACATTCACTTCCTCGACTCCGTCTCCCGTATAGCAGCGGTCACCCTCGAAAACATTCTTGCCCTCGATGCTTTGCGCACCGAAAACTCGCGATTGAAACAGGAGCTCAACCCGGCCAGCAACCTCATTGGCGAGAGCCGGCAGATTCGTCAGATGGAAGAGTTTATCTCCCGTGTCGCGCAGAGCGATTCCACCGTCCTGATCCGAGGGGAAAGCGGCACCGGCAAGGAAGTCGTCGCACGCTCAATCCATCAAAACAGCCCTCGAAGCGAACGCCCATTCGTCGCCATCAACTGCGCAGCCATCCCAGAAACGCTTCTCGAAGCTGAGCTCTTCGGACACGAAAAAGGTGCATACACAGGCGCAATTGGAATGAGAAAAGGAAAACTTGAGGCTGCCGATGACGGAACCCTGTTTCTCGATGAAATTGGCGAGCTCCCTCCTCCCATGCAGGCCAAACTGCTCCGCGTCCTGCAGCAAAGGGAGTTCGAACGGTTAGGCGGAACTCAACCTGTCCCCTTCAAAGCTCGCGTTCTAGCAGCAACCAACAAAAATCTCGAAGAGGCAATCAAGGCAGGAGAGTTCCGGCAGGATCTGTACTATCGGCTCAACGTCGTCTCCGTCACCATTCCCCCTCTGCGGGAGCACGCCGAAGACATTCCCCTGCTCGCCCTCTATTTCGCTTCTAAATATGCACAAAAAAATAAGCGGCCTTTCAAAGGCATATCCCCTGAGGCGCGTTCCTTGTTGATGGGCTACAGTTGGCCGGGAAATGTCCGCGAATTGGAGAATGCAATCGAGCACGCTATCGTTCTAGGTCTCACCGAAGAGATTCTGCGCGAAGATCTTCCCACTGGAATACTTGAAGAGCAATCGGCAAAACTCGAGGGAGCGCGATACCACGACGTGCTCAACCAGTCTAAGAAAGAACTCATCCTCACTACGCTGCAAGAATCAAAAGGGAGTTATCCCGAAGCCGCGCGCCTGCTCGGCATTCACCCCAAGTATCTGCACCGCCTGGCGCGTAATCTCAATTTGAAATCCAGTCCCACATAACGAGGACGGTCAAACCGGAAGTGATCCATTTAGATGTAAATGGTCTTCTCGGCCAGTGCTGCTGCACGCGGTCAGGAAAACCCCTCTTTCACAAAGAGTATTGAAATAGGACTAAGTTTGTCGTATTTTGGATTTAGGAAAATATTTCCGGACAAATCAACGCCGGCTCGCTAGAGCCCGCTGGGATTTTTGGCCCCCTGTAGCTGTCTTTTTGGCGAAGCGCTACAAGGGGGCCGGTGATCGACAACCCAAAGGCTGGCGACTGCACACAGGGTACAGTCATTCGGCCATAACCTTCAAGAAAGGCTTGTATGACTGACCGCGTTTCCATTTCTCCGGAGATTCGTCTGCATTTTTCCAGTTTCAGGACAACCACCCTTCGACGAACTATATATGCGCTCTTCCTCTTGGGTTTAGCCTTTTTACCTTCTGTACCGGCGCACGCGGACGAGCCGCTGTTCGGCTTCACCTACACCACCGATTTACTCCCAAAGGGCAAGTTTGAACTGGAGCAGTGGTCCACGACACGCTTTGACAAATATCCTGGCGGCAAATTCTGGCTACAGGAGAACAAAACAGAACAAGAGTACGGCATGAGGGATAACCTGCAGCTCTCCCTCTACCAGATCTACGATTCCACCGCCGCCCACCATAACGGGCCTTTTGGCCAGACCACATCCCCGGAGCAGTTTTCCTATTACAACCCCGGACCGGACGATCACTTCAGCGCCACGAAGTTCATCGGCGTCGCCGGTGAGGCCATCTATCGCATATGGAGTCCGTATACACACCCGGTTGGCATCGCGGTCTATGAGGAGCCAACCTTCGGCGCCGGCTTCATCGAGTCCGAAAGCAAAATAATTCTGCAAAAAAACTACCGCGACGATCGCCTGGTCCTTGCCGCCAATCTTACCTACGCGCCGGAGTGGCGGCGGTTGAGAGACCCGGACACTCATCAGGTTGCCATCAACGAGGAGTTGGACGCGAACATCGACCTCGGGGCGTCCTACCGCTTCATGCCCAAATGGTCCGCTGCCTTTGAGATCTACAACGAGCGCGAGTTCAACAGCTACAACTTCACCCATCAGTCCAACAGTGGCTACTATCTCGGACCGACGGTTCACTACGCGGGGAAGAACTTCTTTGTCACCGCAAACTACAGCCAGCAGATGCCTTGGGCGAGCCACCATGTGGACACGGTTCCAGGCGGCATCGTTGGCGGACGCATCGTCGACAACGACTTCGAAAGAAATCGCGTGCGCGTGAAATTCGGCTGGTACTTCTAAGGAACTTTTTTTGCCCGTCATCCTTTACGCAGTAAAGGACCTCTATATTTCGCCTTTTGCTCTTGCACCTATCCGTCTCATCGGTGCAAATCCGTGTTAAGTTTTTCAGTCTTAAGGAACCCATGAAATCGAACCTGATCTTTTTACCCTTGGCAGGCGTCGTGTTGGCGGGCGGTCCCGCCTACGCGACTGTCTATCTCTCCGTGGAACAGGCGCAGGCCGCTATGTTCCCCGGAGCAACCTTTCAATCCGATACCAGGACCCTCACCGACGAGCAGGCCAAGGCTATCGCTCACGCTTCCGGCGTAGACGTTCGCAGCAAACAACTCAAGGCATGGCGTGTCTCTACCGGCGGATGGTTCATCGCGGACGAGGTCGTCGGCAAACACGAGTACATCCCCTTCGCCCTGGCTCTCGATGACAACGGCGCCGTAAAGGGAGTCGAAATACTCGAATACCGCGAAGCCTACGGCGGCCAGATTCGCGATCCCGAGTGGCGCAAACAGTTCATCGGTAAAGCTCCCGGAACCAAACTGCAACTCGAAAAAAACATCCGCAACGTCTCAGGCGCCACACTGTCATGCAAGCATGTGACGGACGGTGTAGAGCGTCTTCTGGTTACCTATGATCTCGTTCTCAAACAATCCAGCCGTTGAGCGCGCCCAGCCCTGGCTCGGCACGCTGGTGAGCATCCGTGTTGGTGGCTTGTCCCCGTCCGATGCTCATCGTGCCATCGAAGCTGCCTTTCAGGAGATCGCCACCGTGCATCGTCTGATGAGCTTCCACGACCAGAACAGCGACCTCAGCCGCCTCAACCGGGCCAGCGCCGGCAAGCCCGTCGAGGTGCATCCCCACACCTGCGAAGTCCTGCGGCAGGCCATCAGCGTCTCCTCCAACACGGGCGGTCGCTTCGACGTCACCGTAGGTGCGGAGCTGGTGGAGTGGGAGTTGCTGCCTCGTCCTGCCGGTGCCGGGACTGTGCCTCATGGTTCGTGGCGCGACATTGAGCTGTTGCCCGGCAATCGGGTCATATTTCACCGCCCTCTCTGTGTCGATCTCGGCGGCATCGCCAAGGGCTTTGCCGTCGATCGAGCGACGGACTGCCTCCGCGCGCACGGCGCCTTGCAGACCGTCGTCAATGCCGGGGGAGATATCCGCGTGCAAGGCAAAGATGCGGAGCCCATTCAACTCAGCGCTGAATCCTCTAACGATTCCGACCGGATGCCTGTTCTGGAACTAACAGATGGAAGCGTTGCGTCCAGCAGCGGACACCTCCAGCGCCGCCAACACAGCGGACGCCTCTGCGGCCCTCATGTCGATGGGGTCGATCGCTCCCCGGCCCCGACCGATCGCTTCGTCTGCGTTGTGGCGCAGCACTGTGTCATCGCCGACGCCCTTACAAAAGTTGTGATGGCGCAGGGCGCGGACAGCGCCCCGCTTCTCCGGCGGTTCGAAGCCTCGGCCTATCTGCATGACCCGGGCCAACCCTGGCAGTACCTGCCGGAAAGCGGGCCGGTTGCATGAAAGCCCTAGTTCGCAGATCGGGAAGCCTTGGACAACCACGCCGATGGGCTCTCTACCTCATCGGCATTGGCATCTGGTTATCGGGTGGTCTCTGGCTCCTCTTCCACTATTTCCTCGTCAAGCAGGGAGACTTTGGCCCCGTGACGAATCCACTCGAACCCTGGTGGCTCAAACTCCACGGTGCATTTGCATTTGCCGCAGTCTGGATGTTCGGCCTCTTGTGGGGCGTTCATATCACCAAGCTGTGGAAGCACAAACAAAGGCGATGGTCCGGCACAGCCATGACCGCTGTCTTCGCTCTTCTGATCCTCAGCGGCTATCTCCTCTACTACGTCGGCGATGACAAAGTCAGGCCCTTGATCTCCACACTGCACTGGGGAATAGGGCTGGCTTGCCCGATCTTTTTCGTCTGGCACCGAGTGAAGCGTCGAGCAACCCGGCCGCCGGCCCGCAATATAGGTTCCATGAAGCATCGAATAGAGCATCGGAGATCATCAGTCAGAACTGAGCCCCCGCTTGACAAATCAGGCCCCCCAGAGGGGGTAAGAAACACATCCGCACCTGTCTGAGCAGCAAGACCTCACTCGTTCCGTCAGCGAAGTACGAGCTTATATCTTTTATTTTGAATACCTTGCACACCTTAAGACGGGGAGGGGGGGGTACCACCTACACCCGCCCCGGTACCTTAGCCTTCAACCGCTCCACCACCAGCGGCGGCACAAGCGCCGTAACATCCCCACCCAGCTCAAACACCCCCTTGATCAGCCGCGAGCTCACATACGTGTACTTCTCCGCCGGCATCATAAAAAGCGTCTCCAGCTCCGGGTCCAGCTTCCGATTCATCATCGCCATCTGAAACTCATACTCATAGTCGCTGATAGCCCGAATCCCCCTCAGCACGGCTTTCGCCCCCTGCTGCCGCGCAAAGTCCACCAGCAGCCCATCAAACGTTGTCACCGACACATTCCCAAACCCCTGAACAGCCTCGGCGATCATCTCCTCCCGCTCCGGCACCGTAAACAGCGGCGTCCCCTTCTCGGTGTTCCGCAGAATCGCGACCACCAGTTCGTCCACAATCTTCGACCCACGTGCAATCAGGTCAAGATGCCCATTCGTCAGCGGATCAAACGTCCCCGGATAGATAGCTTTTACGGTATGCATCATCAGCAGCATACCTTTTTCCATCGAAAAAAATCCCAATCCTGTAGTCTTCCCGCTAACCCCCACGTCTGTCTTCATAGCAGATGCAACCCAGCAACGGAGACCCGGTAGCCGCAACCATGCCAGCACAAGTCATCTCGGAAGTCCTTACCGCAGCCGACCGGGCCCCCGCCACCCCATTCGACGACCTGGCCTCCATCGTCGCACTCTACGAGCAGCGCATCTTCCGTTTTCTTCTCATCTCCACCCGCGACAACGACATCGCCCAGACCCTCACCCAGGAGACTTTCCTCCGCGCCTGGACCTCCCGAACCTCCTTCCGCGAAGACTGCTCCATCTCCACCTGGCTCATGCGCATCGCCCTCAACCTCCTCCGCGACCACACCCGCACCCAGCGATTCCGCTTCTGGAAGCGCGCCTCGGCCGCCGCAGTCGACGTCTCCGACGTATCCGAACACATTCCCAACCGTGACAGTTCGCCCGAAAACCACCTCATCGCCAAGGAGCAGTTGGCCATCATCTGGGACACCGTAGCCCAGCTCTCCAGGCGCCAGCGCACCATCTTTATCCTCCGCTTCGTCGAGGAGCTAGACCTCGCCGAAATCGCCACCACCACCGGCCTGCCCATCAGCACCGTAAAGAGCCACCTCTACCGAGCTCTCGCCATCATCCGGGGCCGCCACAACTCTTCGTCCAAGGACACACTATGACACCCCATCTGCCCGACCACCTCACTCACGAGGAGCTCTGCGACATACTCCTCGCCCGCTCCCCCCACCCTCTCAGCAGCGACTTCGGCGCCCTGCAGCAGCATCTCGCCAACTGCTCCGCCTGCACCACGGAGCTGGCCAACCTGCGCACATCACTCTCTGTCTTCCGCCAGGCTTCTACCTCCTACGCGCAACAGCAACTCATACAGTTCCACGTAGCCGGCACACCAACTCCATCCAAAACCATCCTTCAACCCATCTACTGGGCCGCCGCGGCCGCCCTCTGCATCGCTGCCGTGTTCCCATTCACCTTGTCGCACCGTCAGACCCCGACTGAGCCCATCTCTTCTGCCTCCACTATTCAACCGGCTACCACCTCACAATCTGACGAAGCTCTCCTCGAAGAGGTCAATCAGGAGATCTCCGCCCCCATCCCTTCCCCCATGCAACCGCTGGCAGACCCCACAGCCAGCCCTGCTGTAACCCCTTCTATTTCATCCCAAAGGAACTGACATGACCCGCAAGCCCCTCCTCGCCATCACCTTCGCATCTCTCTTGCTGGGCACCTTCGCCGTAGCCCAGCAGCCCGATGCACCTCCACTACCACCACCCTCGCCCGACCGCGCCCCCGGTCAACCGGGCAAAATGAACTTCCAGCACGTAATCACCATGGACGACGCGCACTCCCGTCTCCGCATCGGACCTCCCGGAATCTGGTGGAAGAACCCCGACATCATTCAAAAGCTCTCCATCACTCCCGACCAGCAGAAGCGCATGGACGACATCTTCCAGCAGAGCCGTCTCCAACTCATCGACCTCAAAGCCAATGTCGAAAGGCAGGAGGTCCTGCTCGAACCCATGCTCGCCGCCAACCCACCCGACACCAACAAGGTCCTCGCCCAGATCGACAGAGCAGCCCAGGCCCGCGCCGAGCTTGAAAAGGCAACCGCTAGAATGCTCCTCGGCATCCGCACGGTCCTCACACCCGATCAGTGGACCAAGCTTCAGGCAGAAGAGCGTGGCAACCGCCGCATGATGTTCCGCGACAGACCAAGACCAGAAGGTCCCGGCGCCCCTGGAGGTCCCGGTAACCCGCTAGGTCCGCAAAGCCGGCTCACACTACCTCCGCTTCCCCCACTTGATCTAGCAGACGATACAGACGAGCCATTCGACCTGAACTTCTAACCAACTATCGATAGCTCAAATAACCGGCAACAGCAAAAAACCCTCGTTACGAGGGCTTTTTGCTAGTCGATGGAGATTTTTCTCAGCAGCTTGAAGTCGGAGAGCATCTTTCCGGTTCCGAGAACCACTGAGGCCAGCGGGTCGTCGGCGATGGAGACGGGCAGGCCAGTCTCTTCGCGAATGCGCTTGTCGAGGTTCTTGATGAGGGCGCCGCCGCCAGTGAGCACGATGCCACGGTCGGAGATGTCCGCGGAGAGCTCGGGCGGGGTACGCTCGAGGGCCACGCGGATGGCATTAATGATGGTGGCAATGCACTCGGAGAGGGCCTCGCGGATCTCGGAGTCTTCGATGGTGATGGTCTTGGGGACGCCCTCGATGAGGTTGCGGCCTTTGACCTCCATCTCGATGGGCTTGTCGAGTGGGAACGCCGATCCAAGCACAATCTTGATCTGCTCGGCAGTGCGCTCGCCGATGAGCAGGTTGTATTTGCGCTTGAGGTAGGTCATGACGGCCTCGTCCATCTGGTTGCCGGCCATGCGGACTGAGCGCGAGTAGACGATTCCGGCGAGCGAGATCACCGCGATATCTGTTGTCCCGCCGCCGATGTCGACGACCATGTTGCCGCCGGGCTCGGTAATGGGCAGACCGGCGCCGATGGCGGCGACCATGGCCTGCTCGACGAGGTGAACCTCGGAAGCTTTAGCGCGATAGGCCGAGTCCATGACGGCGCGCTTTTCTACCTGCGTAATCTCAGACGGCACACCGATGACAATGCGAGGATGCACCATCATCTTGCGGTTGTGCGCCTTCTGAATGAAGTAGTTAAGCATCTTTTCAGTGTGGCGGAAGTCGGCGATGACGCCGTCCTTCATGGGCTTGATGGCGACGATGTTTCCCGGGGTACGGCCGAGCATCTCCTTGGCTTCTTTACCAACGGCTTCAACCTCGTTGGTGACCTTGTTGACGGCGATGATGGAAGGCTCGTTGACGATGATGCCCTTGCCGTGCGCGAAGACCAGCGTGTTAGCCGTGCCGAGGTCGATGGCAAGGTCGCTGGAGAAAAGACTGAAGAGAGACCGCATGTTATGAATGCGGGAGTAGCGCATCTGAAAGGTGTTCGAAGACATTCGGTTGGTACGGTCCTTGGGGAAGAAGATCAAATCTATTGTAAGGCTTGGTACGGGTGCGTGCGATAAACGCCAGACTACAGTCAATTGTCTCCCTAGATACAATCAAAATCAGGGTAGGTGAGAAAAAATGATCATTGGCGTTCCCAAAGAGGTAAAAGATAACGAGAGTCGCGTTGGCGTGACCCCGGCGGGCGTGAAGGCTTTGGTTGAGGCCGGCCACAAGGTTCTGGTGGAGCAGAAGGCCGGAGCCCTGTCGGCGATGCCGGATGATGAGTATCAGGCGGCCGGAGCGGAGATCGTCGGTGGAGCCCACGATGTGTGGCGGCTCTCGGACATGGTTGTGAAGGTAAAAGAGCCGGTAGAGAAGGAATACCGGCACTTCCGCGAAGGTCTGGTCCTGTTTACGTACCTGCATCTCGCTCCTCTGACGGACCTAACGAATGCGTTATTAACAAATAAGGTCACCGGTATTGCCTATGAGACTGTGCGTGACCGCTTTGGCGCTTTGCCGCTGCTGACGCCAATGAGCGAGGTCGCCGGTCGGTTGAGCGTTCAGGTGGGCGCCGAGTACCTGACGAAAGAGCATGGCGGGCGCGGGTTGCTTCTGGGTGGGGTTCCGGGTGTTCCGCCCGCGAATGTGTGCATCATCGGGGGAGGCGTCGTGGGGACGAATGCAGCGAAGATCGCGCTGGGCATGGGGGCGAAGGTAACGCTGGTGGATTTGAACCTGAATCGGCTGCGCGAACTGGATGACATCTTCAACGGGCGCGTGTTCACGATGGCTTCGAACAGCTACAACATCGAGCGTGCGGTGTGCGAGGCTGACTTGGTGATCGGCGGCGTGCTGATTCCGGGAGCTGCGGCGCCTAAGATCGTGACCAAGACAATGGTCTCGAAGATGAAGAAGGGCGCGGTGATTGTGGATGTCGCGATCGATCAGGGCGGATGCATCGAGACGGCACACCCGACGACACATAGCCATCCCTCATATGAAGTAGATGGCGTAGTGCACTATTGCGTGACGAACATGCCGGCCGCAGTGCCGAATACGTCGACGCTGGCGTTGACAAACGCGACCTTCCCCTATGTGCTGAAGCTGGCGCGACTGGGTGCGAAAGAGGCGATCGCGGAGGATAAAGGGATCGCCGAAGGTGTGAATACCTACGACGGCGAGCTGACCTATGGAGCTGTGGCGGCGGCGCAGGATCGCGAATGGAGAAGCATCGCGGACCTGGTTTAGCAGCAGCGGACGGCGTAGAAATGAGGCGCCCGCGCCTATAATCGGTTCATTGAGGAGGGCTCGGCATGGCCGTGAAGACGGACCGGCGAAAGCTGTGGAGCATAGCGCTGGGCACTTGCCTGCTGGTGCTGTTTGCAGGACTCGCTGCGCTCAATGCGTTCAATAAGAGCTTTCTGGACCCGGCGACGACGGAACAGATCTTCGTGTACACCGGCCTGTCGGTGGTGGCGTTTCTGTTGTTTGTTGCTGTGCTGGTCTTGCTGGTTCGCAATGTGTTGAAGTTGTATGCCGACCAGCGCAGTAGCGTGATGGGGACGCGCCTTCGAACGAGAATGCTGTGGGGAGCGGTGCTGGTTAGCCTGCTGCCGATTGCTTTTATGTTCGCGTTCAGCTGGGGATTGATGAACCGCGCCGTCGACCGTTGGTTCTCGCAGCCTGTCACCGAGATGCGCGACGACGCCAACCGCATGGCGTTGGAGTTGGCTCGGTATACGACAGCCAATGCGCGAGCCGAGGCTGATGCGATTGCAGCCAGCCTTCCCGAGATGACAGAAAACGGCCCTGCTTCTGCGCGGCAAAACGGGGAGGCGCTCCATAACGCTCTGCGCCAACGCGAGATCACGCTGCAGAATGGGTTTGCGATTGTCTTTCGGAACAAGCGTGCGCTTGCGGCGTTTCAGATGCCGCAGACGAATGGGGCAATGGCGCAGATAAAGACATGGCTGCCCGAGCAGACCTCCGACGAGGACGGGAAGGATGCCACCGCCAAAGTTGCAGATGATGGTGGAACAAGGAATGAATTTACCGATGCTGCGATTCTGGCTGCGGCACAGCGCAACGACGAGCCGGTCTTCAGTCTGGGGCAGATTGACTACGCACTGGGCACGGCGACGCTGAAGGGCGGTGGCGTTGTTGTGGTGGGGCTTCCCATGCCATATGGCATGACCGCGACGATGATTCGGCTACGTGCTTCGGCTGACTCCTACTGGAAGCTGTTCCGGGAACGGCGGCAGATCAGAAACCTTTACACCATGCTGCTGTTGATGATGACGAGCCTTGCACTGTTTGCTTCGAGCTGGCTTGCGCTGCATCTTTCAAAGCAGGTAACGAAGCCGGTCGAGGCATTAGCCGATGCGATGGAGGCGATTGCGGCGGGAGATTATGGCCACCGCGTCAAGGAGAGCGCAACGGAGGAGCTGGGCGAGCTGGTCCGCAGCTTCAACCACATGGCTGCCGATCTTGAGGGTAGCCGTCGAGCGGTAGATGAATCGACAGTACAGTTGAGCGCAGCGAATGCAGCGCTGCAGGCACGGCGGGGCGAGTTGGAGACGATGCTCGAAACGATACCGAACGGTGTGGCGACGCTCGATGCGAATCGCCGAATCGTGCTGGCCAATCGG
>Ga0210409_10000341_pt1 | contig 85432 bp, 65 predicted proteins | sample IncBWH17MmetaG_FD_161649 | JGI IMG/M metagenome (GOLD analysis project Ga0210409, IMG submission 161649) | Forest soil microbial communities from Barre Woods Harvard Forest LTER site, Petersham, Massachusetts, United States - Inc-BW-H-17-M | ecosystem: Environmental > Terrestrial > Soil >... | reverse complement strand
GCAAGCAAGCCCCGCCGATCCGTTCGAGCAAAGATTATCCGGAGAACGGCGATAAGCGCGTGCCTGACCTCGAGACGGCGCTTCGCAAGTGCGGGCTGCGCGATGGCATGGTGATCTCGAATCACCATCACCTGCGGGACGGCGATAGGGTTGCGCTCATGATGCTCCAAGCCGCCGCGAGAATCGGGGTGAAAGATCTCCTATGGTTCCCGAGCGCTTCGTTTCCTTCGCAGAAAGATGCGATCGGTCTGATGGAGAAGGGCGTCATTCACCACATCGAAGGCTCGATGAATGGTCCGCTCGGCGACTACTGCACACTGGGCAAAATGCGCGGGATGGGCGTGCTGCGTTCCCACGGCGGTCGCTGGCAAGCGATTCAAGACGGCGAGGTGCACATCGACATCGCGGTGATCGCGGCGCCTACCGCTGACGCTTTCGGCAATGGGGATGGTTCTCACGGCAAGTCGGCGTGCGGTTCTCTTGGCTTCGCGCTCGCAGACTCGGCCTACGCCGACTTCGTCATCGTCGTCACCGACAATCTCGTTTCGTTCCCGTGTGTGCCCTGGCAGATTCAAGGCAACAATGTGGATTACGTGGTGGAAGTCGATTCGATTGGCGACCCCGCGAAAATTGTCTCCGGCACGACCCAGATCACACGCTCGCCCGATCGTTTGCGCATCGCCGAATTCGTCGCGTGCTTTCTGCGCGATACCGGCATCATGAAAAACGGATTCTCGTTCCAGGCCGGCGCCGGAGGCATCGCTCTTGCCTTCGTCGACTACCTGCGCCGGATGATGAAAGAAGACGGCGTGAAGGCTCGCTTCGTTCGTGGCGGGTCAACGAAATATCTGGTGGAGTTGTTACAGGAAGGCTTGACGGACTACATTCTCGACGGCCAGACGTTCGATCTTGACGGGGTGAAGTCGATCGCCTCCGACCCGCGCCACGTCGCAACTTCTCCCTTCACTTCGTACAACTATCACGGCAAGGGCAACTTCGCGACAATGGTGGACGCCGTCGTGCTTGGTGCAACAGAAGTCGACGTGAACTTCAATGCCAACGTGGTTACTCATTCGGATGGGCGCCTTCTTCACGGTATCGGCGGCTGGCAGAACTGTTTGTTCGCCGGTTGCAGCATTCTCGCGCTGCCATCGTTCCGGGATCGGATTCCGGTGATTGTGGATGAAGTCACCACGCTCACCGGTCCGGGGGAGATGATCGATGTGATCGTTACCGAGCGTGGCATCGCCATCAACCCGCTGCGCAAAGATCTGCTGGATGCGGTGAAAGGCTCGAAGCTCCCGGTTCGTGCGATTCAGGATATCAAGAACGAGGTCGAGCAAATCTGCGGAGGCAGGCCCACGCGGCCTAAGCTCGGCGATCGGCCCGTAGCCGTCGTGAAGTGGGTCGACGGCACGATTCTCGATACCGTGTGGCAAGTCGGCTAGACTCATTAGTCCCGCCTTGAGTGCGGATGGTTGACGCTTGCGTGCAGCACCATCCCCAAAACGTCTAGCGACGAGCCACTGAGCCTCGAAATCCGAAAACCTGGCACCTAGGTTCAGAAACTGAACTTCAGCGCGAACTGAATCTGCCTCGGTGCGCGCGCTGCCGTCAAACTCCCGAACTGCGACGTCCCCAGGATCGTGGCGTTGTTTCCATTCTGCGGACCGCTGTTGGCGAAGAGAAAATTCGTATGGTTCAGCAGATTGAAAAACTCTGCGCGGAACTCAAGCTCGGTACGCTCCGAAGTCTTGAAGAACTTGAATGCTGAGAAGTCCCACGTCCGATAACCGGGAGCTTCAATGGTGTTGCGGCCGACATCACCGAACGAACCCAGAGCCGGATCGACGAACGCGCAAGTGTTGAACCACGCGCTTGGCGTATGAATCTTCGTTGGGGCGACACAACTCGGATTCGCTGCAACTGGACCCGGCCGGTTCCAGTCTCCGACCACGTCGGGCCGCTGCGAAACACCGCCCGCCCCGCCGTCAGCATTGGCGAAGTTGCCGTTTGAGTCGAGCACTGTGTACCAGTTGCCGCTCGAAATGGAGATGATGTTCGCGACCTGCCACCCGCCGATCACCTGGTTCACGAACCCGTTCGCATTGCCGAGGAAATGCTTGCCCCGGCCAAAGGGTAGTTCGTAAATCGAATTGATCACCAACCGGTTCCGCACATCGAAATCGGAATTCCCGTATTCCTGTTGTGGAATGCGAAAATCGCGGAAGTCGCTGTTGTTTTGCGTGGGCCCGAGGTTCGCGTTCGATGCGATATCGAGCGAATGCGCCCAGGTGTAGGAGACCTGGAACTGCAAACCCTTCGAAAAGCGCTTCTCGAAACGCGCCTGCAGCGAGTTGTAGTTCGACGAACCAGTCGATCGGAACGAGTCAATACCGGTATCAAACACGGGAGCACAGTCTTCCGGATGCGCCAGCGAACAGGAGTTGCCTCCCGGCGGATTGATGAGCGTTGCAAGCACGGGCCGTCGTGGAGCTGTGGCCGCAGTCGGATCAGCTGTAGGCTCTGCCTGATTTCCGTTGAAGAATGTGTAAAGCTTTGTCCCTTTCGATCCGGCGTACGTCAAAGCGAAAACGCTATTCCCTGGCAGTTCCTGCTCAATTCCGAGATGCCACTGCTGCATGTAGGGCGTGCGCAGGTTCTTGTCGACGGAGAAGAAGATTGGAGTATTGGGATCGACGAGGGCGTTGGCCGGGAACCCGTTCGCCAACGCCGGCATGCTTGTTACGCGGCAATCCAAGACAGTCGAGTTCGCCGAGGGCGCTCCGCAAGGCGCAACAAACGACTGGTTCACGAAAAACGGAGGATTAAATCCCGGGCTGGGATTTGAATACGGTCCGTTTTCTTGTCCACCGTAGAAAACCCCATAACCGGCACGCAGCACAGTTTTCGGCGTGAATTGCCAAGCCAGGCCGATTCTCGGCGCGAAGTTGTTCAGGTCCGAATTGATCAGTCCCCGGCTTCCAGTCGCGCTGATCTTTACGTACTGCGCGATGAACGGCGTGAGTTGAGCGGTCTGTCCCTTGGGAACGAAGATCGTCGGATTCGTCGGACCGCTCAGGTCGAAGTTCCCGATATCGTTAAACCGATCGGATACCGTGCCGAACAATTCGTAGCGAAGTCCAAGGTTCAGAATCAGTGTGGGCGAAACCTTCCAGTCATCCTGCGCATAAAAGGCATACGTGTTGCGGAAGTAATCCACGTTGTGCAGATTGTTGATGCTGCCGCCATCCGTCATGCCGGCCATAAAGGATGCGAAGCCGGTGCCACCGGTCCCGATCGCTGCCGGATTGTCCGTGAAAGTATTACTAAATGCGAGCGTGCCACGTGGCGCTGCCGGTTGGAAGATCGTGAACTCCTCGCGCCGAATCTCTGTTCCGTACTTCCAGGTATGGCGTCCCCTCACCAAGGTCAGGTTTTCAGAAAGCGTGTAGGAGTTCTGGAGTTCTTTGGAGGGCAGAAACGTGGGGCTGCCCAACGTGGCGACATCGGAGAAGGTGAGCTGCGGCAGTCCGCCGATTCCGGCCGAAAAGGGAACGCCGGGAAAGTTAATGCTGGGGTCGGCCGACACATTGGTATTCGCATTCAACTGCAATCGCTGAGCGTTGATCCGGTTGTAGCCGAGACGGAATTCGTTGATTAAGTTCGGCTTGAAAATGTGTGTCCAACTGGTGGCGAAACTGCGATACGAGAAGTCTTCTTCACCGCTGAAGAAACCGCCGCCGTCCGCGAGGCCACCGAACGTTCCGGGAATGAAACTCGGCTGATTTTCAAAACTGAACCGGAAGAAAGTGTTGTCTTTATCGGTGAACTTCTGGTCCACGCGGACGTCGAAGTTGTTGCGCGTTTCCTTGCGGACTGGGTTTGATAGAAAGTTGTTTCCACTTGCATCGATCGGCCCTGCCGTCGGATACAGCGCAGCCAACCTGAGCGCGAGAGAATCGAGGCTACCTCCGCCCGGTACGACTGGTGTTGACGGAATAATGTTCAATGGCTGGCCAGATTTATCGTACTGGAAGGGGAGACCGCAATTGGCTTGTGCAAGCTTCGCGTCGAAGATCTCGCCGGCGTAGGTGTTTACGCCGTTGCAGTCTGTTCCGGTGACGGTGGTGTAATCGATCAGGCTCGAGAAATCGCCCGTGCGCCACGGCGCTGGAGGAATGAACGCGGTCTGCGTCTGTGCCTGCCGTACCCGATAGCCCTCATAGTCAACAAAGAAGAAGCTGCGGTTCATTCCGTTGTAAAGATGCGGCAATACAATCGGACCACCGAAGGTCGCCCCAAACTGGTTCTGCTGATACTGAGGGACTGGTTTTGTTGGATCGTCGAAATAGTTCCGCCCATCAAACTTGTTGTTGCGCAGAAACTCCCATGCTGAACCGTGGATCTGGTTGGCTCCCGACTTGATTACGGCATTCACGATGGCGCCGTTCCCTCGACCGAATTCGGCGCTGTATGCGTTGGTCTGCACCTTGAATTCTTGCAGTGCTTCTACCGGTGGTTGAATGACGTAATTAGTCTCATTCAGCAGATCGGGAAGGTTGGAATTATTATCCACGCCATCTAACAGGAAATTGTTTTGCAGGGACCGTGCTCCATTCGCACTGAAACCGTAGCCGCCTTCGTCGCGGGCCCCTGGTTCACTCGGCGCGGTGCCGGTGCTGAGCAGCGCCAGTTGCGCGAAATTCCGTCCATTCAGGGGAAGATTTTCGACGCGCTTACGATCCACCACCTGCCCGAGTTCGGAGGTTTCGGTTTCCAGCAAAGGCGTCGTGCCGGTGACGAGTATCTGTTCGGTCTGGCTACCGATCTCGAGCGTGATATTGACGGCGATGCGTTGTTGTACGTCCAGGTCAACCGTTTCCGATACCGCTTTCTTGAATCCACCCTTCTCCACCGTCACGGTGTAACGGCCGATGCGGAGAGGGCCGGCGACATACTCGCCGGCTTCGCTCGTAGTGGCGGTGAAATTCTGCCCGCGCTCCAGGTCGGTTATGGTAACTTTTGCCCCCGCCACCACGGCGCCGGCCGGATCTTTCACTGTTCCTACGATGCTGCCAGTATCCTTCTGGGCCCAGACGACCCCGCTAACCGAAAGGAGGAACCCAAAAAGGAGAGCGAGACGGAGAGTGCGCACTGCTGGCATAAGTGGCTCCTTCACTGTGAGACTCGGGAAGTCCGGCGATTTCCGCGCGAAAGCCATCACGATTTTCCGGACAGTCAGGCTGAACGGTGCTGCTTTTGATGTATATTACGAACACTTACTTTTACTTTCGTTCTAGAGCGATGTCAAGAATGAACTTTTTTCGCGCGCTGGGTCAGACGGCTCAGTTGGCAACTTCGGTTGGCGCTATCCGGGGCCGATCAAAAATATGAATAATCAATAGTATTCCTATGAATAGCTGGATGTTTCAGATCGAATCAGGCGGACGAAATCCGGGGGCTCGTCGAGTTTAACAATCTGTTCTTGCAGTCCGGGGAACGATCGAAATGGAAAGCAATCGAAAGCGGGCAAATCGGGAAGAAGTAGCCTGCGACTGTGGCTTCATGTTGAATCCAGCCGGTAACAGGGGGCAAAACGTATTTTCAAAAGCGCTTCGCTGAAATTCTGGATCCCCTTATGCGAAACCAGATTTTACGAATTTTCCTGCTCGCCTCTCTTACATCTTGCTGTTCAGCGCAATCGGCTTCGCCCCAGATCGGCTACAAATCTGCAGCCGACGCCGAACAGAAAAAGACGCTGCTCCTCAAAGACTTCAAGCCCGTTTCGATGCTTCATGTGCCGGTGCAGCAGGTGGATCGGGCGAAGTTTTATGTCATCGACGTGCACAATCACGTCAACGACGCCGCTCGTATTGACGAGCACATGCCGCCGGAGCGTGTCGTCGAAGTCATGAACAACACGAATGTGAAGACGATTGTGATCCTCACTGGCATGTGGGGCGATAAGCTGCAACAAGTCATCGACGAGATGGTCAAGCCCTATCCCGGCCGTTTCATGGTCTTTACGCAACTCGACTACAGCAAGATTGACGATCCCAACTTCGGGAAGGAAATGGTCGCCCTCCTCCGCGATTCGGTGTCTCGCGGCGCTCGTGGTCTGAAGTTCCTGAAAGATCTCGGCCTGGGAGTACGCGATAAGTCTGGCAAGTTGATCGCCATCGACGACCCGCGGCTCGATCCCGTGTGGGAAGAATGCGGACGCCTGAAAATTCCCGTCTTCATTCATACCGGGGACCCAGAAGCCTTCTTCTTGCCCATCGACGCCACCAACGAGCGTTACGAAGAGTTGATCGAACATCCAGACTGGAGCTTTTACGGGCGCGACTTCCCGGATCTGCAGTCTCTGCTCGAGGCTCGCAATCGCGTTTTTGCGAAGCACTCCAACACCCGTTTCGTTTCTCTTCACATGGGCTGGCCCGAGAATCTGGATTGGGTCGATGCGATGCTCGATCACTATCCGAATGTGATGGTGGAGTTCGGTGCGCGCGAAGCTGAGTTAGGACGCCAGCCGCGTCGGACTCGAGAGCTGTTCTTGAAACACTCCGATCGGGTGATGTTCGGCACGGACAACGAAGTCACGGAGGCCATGTACCGCAATAATTTCCGCTGGCTCGAAACCTCTGACGAGTATTTCGACTACTGGGGTTCTCCGGGCCAGGGTCGATTCACAATCAGCGGCCTCGGGCTGCCCGACGATGTTCTCGAAAAGATCTATCATCAAAACGCCGAGAAGCTCTTCAGCCAGTTCCGTCAGCAGTCAACCGCAATTCCTGACAAGGGGGCCAAGTGAACCCGTTTATCCTCCGCATTTCCGCTGTTGTGCTATTCGCATTCGCCATTGCCTCTACGATCGGCTGCAACACGCAGCAACTGAAGCCCCGTCCCAAAGAGCAGCCCACCAAGCCTTCCGACATTCAGGTCGAGATCAAATCGGGGGGGCCGCTGGTTCTGACAACGAGCAGCTCCGTTTTTCAAGTCGAGCCCTCCGGCTACATTGAGGCTTTCCTCATGCGTGACGGCAAGCGTCTTACGCTGGACGATCCCAAACTCGGCGCGCCCAACGAGAGCGACTATTTTGTGCAGAACGGGGCCGACGTCCATTTCGTACTCGACTTCGACCAAGCCAAGACTCTCGAATCCATGGGCAAGCTTGGCCGCGGCAAACACATCGAAATCCCGGCGCATATGCTGAGAAGCACGTCTGCAGGAATCCAACGCATTCTCACGATCGAAGTCTACGATGACTTCCCGAACCTGCTGCTCTCGACGGTGGAGTACAAGAACACCGGGTCTGCGGAAACCACTCTCGACCGCATCATCGATCAACAGCATCGTCTCAGCGCCAAACTGGCCGACCCCAAAGCGGCTCCCTTCGACATGTGGTCGTTCGAGGGGTCGAGTTACGATTGGGGCAAAGACGATGTTTTCAAACTCACCCGCACCTCAGCGCAGCCGAACGCCATGGGCGAGGCCGTCAAAGGCGGCTACGGTGGAGGAATTCCGGTCGTCGCGTTCTGGACCGCGGATGTTGGTGAAGCCATCGGCCACGTCGAGACGGTGCCGCTGACGCTCTCCCTTCCCGTGAAAGTCGACAGCGACCAGCGAGTGGATGCCGGGCTCGACATTCCCGCACACGCTACCTTGAAGCCCGGTGAAAACTACTCCACACCGCGAAGTTTTGTTGCCGTTTACCACGGCGACTTCTACGAGCCTCTTCGGATGTGGTCGAGCGTCCTGCAAAAAGAAGGGTGGAATATCCCGAAACCATCTTCTGAGGCCTACAACGTCAGTTGGTGCGGCTGGGGATATGAATTCAATGTCACGCCGGCGCAGATGGAAGGCACGATCCCGAAGCTGAAGGAACTCAACATCAAGTGGGCGACGCTCGACGATCGCTGGTTCGACACTTACGGAGATTGGAATCCGCGCCCCGAAACCTTCCCCGGCGACTCGATCAAAAGCATGACCGATGATTTCCATAAGCAGGACATGCTCGTGCAACTCTGGTGGCTTCCACTCGGCGCCGAAGACGGCGAGGGAAAATGGGAATCGCACAAATACATCTTCTCGAAAGTCGTGCGGGAACATCCGGACTGGTTGATCCTCGACAAGGAAGGCAAGCATGGCCGCATGACGCGCAATCTCGCCGCGCTGTGCCCGGCCGTTCCGGAAGTTCAGGCCTATTACAAGCAGCTCACTGAAAAATTTATCCGCGACTGGGGCTACGACGGCTCGAAGCTCGACAACATCTACTCGGTGCCCAAGTGCTACAACCCGGCACACCATCACAAATCACCGCAGGACTCGGTCAATGCCGTCGCCGACGTTTACAAAATCATCTTCCAGACGACGCGTGCCCTGAAACCCAATAGCGTCACCCAGAGCTGCCCTTGCGGCACTCCTCCATCACTAGCCTGGCTGCCGTACATGGACCAGGCCGTTACGGCTGATCCGGTGGGCGCGACCCAGGTTCGCCGGCGCATCAAGATGTACAAGGCGTTGCTCGGTCCGGATTCCGCCGTCTACGGCGATCACGTCGAACTCTCGACCATGGATCGTGTGGGCGATGATCACTGGCGCGAGCATGGCGAAGACTTCGCCTCCACCATCGGGACGGGCGGAGTGGTCGGCACCAAGTTTGTCTGGCCGGAAATTGACGGCCCGAAGTTTAAAGAGGTGAATCTCAGCCAGCACAAAGACGAAGTCTGGAAGAAATGGATCGCGCTCTATAACCAGAAAATGCTTTCGAAGGGGAACTTCCTGGATCTCTATACCTACGGCTACGACTTTCCTGAGGGCTATGCGATCGAGAAAGATGGCGCCATGTACTACGCGTTCTTCGCGGCCCAGCAGAATGCAGATTGGAAAGGGGAGGTGGAGCTTCGCGGGCTGAAGGCGGGCAGATACAACGTTACTGATTACACGGATGGAAGGTCACTGGGTACGGTCGAAGCCGGTCCGGAGAAATCGCCCAGGCTCGCCACCAGCTTCAAAGACCACCTGCTGCTCGAGGTCAGCAAGTAGTCTGAATTTGCTGCGACAACGGTTGTTTCGTGCTTCCCGCCAAGCTGCCGATTGATCTATCCTGTCCCCGCTTTTGGCTGGATCGCGAAGATGGATCCCTTGGACTTTTCCAACAAGCGGCGCTGGTCGATTGTCGGTTTGCTTTTCGTAGCTTCGCTGATCAACTATCTCGATCGCGCCGCTATCTCGTTCGCACTACCACTCATCTCCAGAGATTTTCAACTCACACCGCAAAGCAAGGGCCTGCTTCTGTCATCCTTTTTCTGGTCGTATGCGCTCATGCAAATTCCGATCGGTTGGTGCGCCGATCGATTCAATTTGCGCTGGCTCTATGCTGGAGCCTTCACTATCTGGTCATTCGCGCAAGGGATTACAGGCCTGGCGAACAGTCTTGCGGCCCTGCTGACGTTCCGGATCCTCCTTGGCATCGGAGAATCGATCTACCTGCCGGGCGGAACGAAAATTGTCAGCTTACTGTTCCCGCCGAAGGAGCGTGGTCTGCCGTCGGGACTCTTCGATTTCGGGACTCGAACCGGACTCGTACTCGAAGGCATCCTGGTCCCTTGGCTTTTAGTTCATCTCGGATGGCGCCGAACCTTTCTGATCTTGGGCTTCACAGCTCTTGTCTGGATTGCTCCCTGGCTCTCTGTTTTCCCTCGCCGCATGAGGGCGGCTGACACGAATTTGACATCGCGTGGTCTTTCGTCCGTTGCTCGCGGTCTGCTCAATCGCAATTTGATGGGAATCTGTCTCGGGTTCTTCTGTTTCGATTACTACTGGTATGTGCTGGTGACGTGGCTGCCCGACTACCTGGTGACCGTTCGCCAGCTCAGTATTGTGCAGGCGGGATTTTATGCTTCGCTTGCGTTCCTCACCTTCGGGATTGCTGAACCGATTGGCGGAGGGATCGCGGACATCCTTATCCGTCGCGGCTGGGACGAAACGGCCACTCGCAAAGGAATCGTGACGCTCGCCTTCGCTATGGGCGTCTTTCTTGTGGCAGCAATGCGTACGGCCCATACCGGAAGCGCCATATGGTTATTGATCGGAGCTTCTCTTGTTGGACTTGCAACGGGAAATCTTCTCGCGATTCTTCAGTCGTGTGCGCCGGCCGAAGCGGTAGGTGTGTGGACTGGAGCAGAGAATTTTGCAGGGAACCTCGCGGGAATCATCGCGCCTCTCGCAGTAGGGTTCTTGATTACATCGTTCGGCTCCTACGTTCCCGGTTTTGTGCTCGCCTCGATCGTTCTTTTCGTGGGAGTATTCGCGTACTGGTTCATCGTCGGCGAATTGAAGCCACAAGGCGCGTAGCCACGGCGGGTTCCGGAAAATCTCGGCTCAGGGCATTTGAGCTCCCTGGGTCTCAACGTAGACGGCATAGAGAGACTGGCTGGCAGCCATAAACAACCTGTTCTTCTTGGTCCCGCCGAAACACAAATTGGCACATGTTTCCGGGAGATGAATTTTCCCGATCAGCGTACCGTCGGGCGCAAACACGTGCACGCCATTGTATCCATCACCTCCCCATCCCGCAGCCGACCAGACGTTGCCTTCTACGTCGCAACGAATGCCGTCCGATGATCCCGGTGCCATATTTACGAAACTCCGTCCATTTGTCAGTCGTACGCCATCGACTACGTCATACACGCGAATCGGACGCGGATCGGTGGGATGCTTGGCTAACCCGGTATCCACGATGTAGAGCTTTTTCTCGTCCGGAGAAAAACACAGACCGTTGGGTTTGTCTAAATCACTGACAACGACAGTCGCTTCCCGTGTTTTCGGGTCGAGTCGGTACACATTGGCTGGCAACTCAAACGAAGCCTTGTGCCCCTCGTAGTTCGACATGATTCCGTAACCTGGATCGGTGAACCAGATCGCTCCATCAGAATGCACCGCCAAATCATTTGGAGCGTTTAGCATCTTTCCACGAAAACGATCCATCAGGACCGTTACCGCGCCGTCGTACTCCGTTCGCGTGAGCCGTCGCGTGTCATGCTCGCAAGTCAGCAACCTGCCCTGCCCGTCGCGGCAATTGCCATTGCTGTAGTTCGAGGGACTGCGGAAAATGCTGACCTCTCCAGTCTCCTCCTGCCAACGGAGCATTCTGTTATTGGGGATGTCGCTGAATACGAGATAGCGTCCATCGCCAAACCACACAGGCCCTTCCGCCCATCGCGTGCCTGTGTAGAGTCGCTCGACCGCAGCGTTAATAACCTTGTATTTTGCGAAACGCGGATCAATTACTTCCACAGCCGCATCGGGATACGGTACGGGAATTTTTCGCTCTTGGTCCCCTCCAAAGCCAAACGGTTCGAACGCAAGCGCCGTCGTAAACCCGGCAGCCATGTTCATAAACGCGCGTCTCTGCATTGCTTCCTCCCCGCAGACGTAGTCCTGCGCGAGCACCTTAACACCACCTACGCTGCGTTGAGCAAGCTTGTTCTGAAAATTTCTTCCCAAGTGCTAAATCGTTGGCTGCCTCTGCGTTCCAGATTTTCTTTTGCAATCGTCGCGAGATCTTCGCTCCGTCGGCTTAATCGGTTTTGTCGGCTCGCCTCGGTAGGCCTGACCACCAGACCAACAGACCAACAAAAAAGCCGGGCTGATTATCAGCCCGGCGCTAATCGTATCCGAATCTTACGGAGCAACCTGTAACGTGGTCTTGCCCGAAATCTCCACGCCGGAATCGTTTTGCAGTACATAGGCTTGGCTTGGCGACACCATGTACAAGACCAAGTCGATGCTGTTCGTCGATCCCGTGAGTGTCGACGTCGCACGCCCGGTCGCATCGACTGCGTACGTGCCCGGCACCACCGGATTATTTAGAACCGCACCGCTTGAGGGCGTGAACGCATTCACAACTTCATTCAAGTGCACATTGCCGTTTCCGTCCGGAATGAATGTTCCTACGCGGGTAAGCCATTCGGGCGTGAAGTCGAAGCCGCCGTTCAGGAATGCAAACTGGCCCTTGAGGCTGCCAGCTGTGAACGAATTCGTCTGCTGGGCGTCGATCGTGCCATCTTCTACCTTGGCGGAGTCAGCCACCAAGAAGAAGCCACGGGTTGCACTGACCATCCAGAATACGTCGTTGATTGGACTGCCGCCTTGAGGATTGAACGTTACCGCGAATCTACCGCTTGCGGCCGACGTAAAGCTTCCGGTGAATGGCTGGTCCACAATCTGATTTCCATCCTGCACCGAGTCATAGGCGCCAGATGTGATCGCCGACGTTCCATCGGCTGTAAAGCCTCCGACGCTTTGGACACCCTGAGTATTCGTGGTGGTATCGCCCTGACTGCCGAACACATAGTTACCCGACAGCGCGAAAGTTCCTGACTGCTTCTCGAACCTTCCCAACGCCAGGTGATTCACATCTTGCTGGAGAACTTCTACCGTGTTTGCATGGATCACGTAATAAACATATGTGCTCGTGATCGGCAGACTGTCGGTGAATGTTAGTGTTCCGCGCCCTGTTGAGTCGGGCGTCGAGAAGGAACCAGCCGTTAACGTAACTCCGGTATGGAGGCTGTTGCCGCGCAGTTCATCCAGGGACCCACTCACGGCTCCGGTACTCGAGGTCAAGGCGCCGACCAGAGCCGCGGAACCGGCTCCGGCGTTGTCGTGAATCCGAAATGCAAAGGTGCCACTCGGTGGTGAGGTGAAGGCAGTCGTGTCCTGCAGCGTAGCCTCACCGAATGCGTTCGCAAAACTATCGATCTCGGTCAAGTAAAAATTCGACGTACTGACCAGCGTGATGGCAACGCTAAAGGTATTGCCACTTACGCCATTGATCGTAAATGTAATCTGGCCATTCCCATCCCGCCCGACGCTGTACTTTCCGGTAATCGGGTTAGACGCAAAACCACCATTTGTGCCGGTCTGGTTGAAATCGTCGGTCCCGCTGGTGATGTTTCCATTACCATCGGCGACGAAGACTCCGGCTTCCGCGAATTGGCCATTCGTATCCTGCCCATACAGGTGGTACGTGTAGTTTCCTTTCAAGCTGCTGTTCGAAAAAGTTCCAGTGATGGGAATGCTGGACCCGCTCGATCCGCAGCCAAGGGCAAACGCCAACACGCCAACGATGATCGCTAGTAGTAGCTTCGATGAAACGAAGCGAGGAATAAACTTGCCGGAAGACACTTCTGCAGCGCTGTAACTCAACACGACCGCCTCCCCGTTTGCGGAAATCCGATTGAAATTGGTTTTAACCCAAGCTCTCGCCCGAAGTTGCGCCCCCTCGACCAGGACGCGAGCGCTGCACGCCCACCCTCTTCTTCTATATATGGCTGAGAATAACAAAAGGTTGTAAGGAGGGTGTGGTTACCAAGGGGACACGTACTAATACCGCTTCATTTACGTTTCTTTACAAGTCGGCGTCTCGGCTCGCGTGACCACTCGTTATCAGTGAGCAAGCCTTTTGTCATGGTCGCGCGTGAATGGTAGACCGGCAGGATTTTGTTTCTTCGTGGCTCAGCTTGTTGCGCTTCGCAGGAAAGCTGCCGTCGCTTCTTGATCGCGAAATGCCTCAGTGCCTCCCGGCTGGGTGGTTGACCAGGCTCCGGCTCGATTGCCCCACTCGAGGCAGGTCTTTAAGTCGGCGCCGCTTACGTAACGGGAGAGGGAGCCAGCGTCGAAACTGTCTCCTGCTCCAACCGGGTCGACGAAATTTACCTGCACGGCCGGACTCGCGATTCGTTCACGCCCGCGCTGGGCCACTGCTCCCTGATCGCCCATCTTGACCACGACCAGCGGAACGATTTTTGCAACTCGCGCCACGGCTTCTTCAAAGTCTTCCGTTCCAGCGATCAGTTTGAGTTCGCGTGCGTTGGGCAGAAAGACGTCGACATACCGCAGCACTTCCAGCAGGCCGCCGCTCCAGGTGTTTTCCGGGTCATCATTCGTATCGAGCGAGATCGTCAGCTCCGCCGCTTTCAGTTTCCGGAAAATCTCGCCCACATGCGATGTCAGACCGCGCTGCAGATAGAAAGATGACAAGTGGAAGTGGCCGGAGTCCATCAGGTATTCCCAGTCCAGATCTGCGGGCGTTAGATCGAAAATCGTTCCCGGATAGGTGAGGATGTTTCGGCGCTGCTGGCGCTGCAGAATTACTGTGAGCCCGGTCTTGCTTTCTCCGGGCACTCTGCGGACCCGGGTGACATCGACTCCGCTGGCCGCGAGTCGCTCAACAGCGATCTGGCCAAGAGGATCGTCACCAATGCGCGAAATGAAGCCCACGCGGCACCCCAACGCCGCAAGATTATGAGCGACGATTGCAGACGAACTGCCCAGCGTGAGTGTCATGCGTTGGGCAAGCAATTCCCGCTCCTCGGGCAGTTCCTCCGGGAGTCCGTACAAGATCAGGTCGAGATTCAGTTCGCCGGCGATCGTGACGTCAAACTGTGGCATGCGTGGATTCTTCCGGCGAGTCTTCGTCTTCCAGCACCACCACGCGACTGAGGTTGCGAGGATTGTCGGGGTCCAGCCCACTCTCAAGCCCGGTGTAAAGACCCATCAGCTGCCCGGCCAGCAGGTAGAGCGGAAGGCGCGACGCTTCCGGTACGTCCGCATTCAGTTCCAGAAGGAGATCGGCGGCCTTACGGGCTCGCTCTTCGGCGCGGTTCGCAATCACGAGAGTCGTTCCACCCAGCGCTTTTACCTCTTCCAGCACTTCGAGTTCGGATGCGTAGCCGGATTCGGAGAGGAGGAATACGAGCAGCGTGCGCTCGCTCACAATCGACTTTGGCCCGTGGCGGAACTCCAACGTATGAAAGCTCTGCGCGTACGAGACCGACATCTCCGTCAACTTCAGCGCAGTCTCACACGCGATCCCGTACAGCGCTCCTTGTCCCAGCGCCACGTAGTCCTCAAAGTCGTGCTCGGTGACAAATGCGCTCGCGCGTTGTGGCAGACTGCGCAAAATTTCTTCTGCTGCTTTTGTGACGCCCGTTTGCTGTGCCGCGATGAACCCGTGCTTTTGCCCGATGGTCGCCGCCAAGGCTTGCAGAGTCATCAGCATGGATGTGAAAGAGCGCGTCATGACGGTGCTCTGCTCATCCGCGCGAGGCATTATGATCGCGGTGTTGACGAGCTTTTCGAGCGTCTGTCGTGGGGCGCAGCTGATTCCCAGCGTTGGAATTCTCCGCGCACGTAACATCTCCGCGGCGCGCAGTACCTCCGAGGTCCGTCCGGATCGGGAAATCAAAACCGGCAGGAAGTTTTCTTTTCCGGCCAGCGTCAGGTCGGGGAACAACAGCAGTTCAGATGCCGGCAATGCCTGGGCGCGCTTGCCGGTGAGCGCCGTCATGGACGCCGCGGCCGACTGCGCCACGTAGTAGCTCGATCCGCACCCGATGAAAATCCATTCGCTCACATTGGAAAACTCTTGCGCTACGGTCCGCAAGGTGTTCGCCTGCTCCAGATCACTCAGAACATTTCTCCAGCAGAGGGGCTGGCTGAGAATCTCGACCAGCGTGTACGACCCATTGGGCGCTGACAAAGCGGCATCCCGATCGCTGTTTCCGTCAGACAAGTGTCACCTCGATACCCGCTTTCTTCAACGTCTTTAAATCGGACTTAGGGGCGGCGCGATCGGTAATCACTTCATGCAAAGCCTGCGGAGGCACGATCAGCGACAAGCTCCGACGCCCAAATTTGCTGGAATCACACGCCGCCACCGTGCGCTTCGCCACCTCGACCATCACCCGGTTCACTTTCGCTTCCAGCAGGTTGGGAGTGCTCAAACCGTAGTGCACATCGAATCCGTCGACGCCGAGAAAGAGAAGATCCGCGTTCAATCGACGTAATGTTTCCTCTGCGATGGGACCGACCAGAGAAAAAGAATTCTTGCGCAAGGTGCCGCCGGTCAGGATGACCTCGATCGCTGTTCCGGAAAGTTCGGCCGCGATGTTCACCGCGTTCGTCACAATCGTAAGGTTCTGAAAGTGGCGCAAAGCACGCGCGATTGCGCTTGTGGTGGTCCCGGAGTCCAGGATCACGACCTGTCCTTCCTGCACGAGCTTGGCCGCAGTTTCTGCGATGCGCAGCTTTTCCTTGCGATGCAGCTTTTCCTTCTCGCGAAGGGTCGGATCTTCCAGTGCTCCCTCACGTGCTGGCAATGCCCCGCCGTGCGTGCGATGAATGACGCCATGGGCATGCAATTCTTCCAGGTCTTTGCGGATCGTAACCTGCGAAGTTTCGAAACGCTTCGCGAGGTCCAGCACCAGCACGCGGCCTTCACGGTTCAATAGTTCGAGGATCGCTCGACGGCGTTCTTCGTTGAGCAAACGGCCTTCTCACCAGAAGATCGGGCCAAAAACCCGACTTTCCCTTCGGCTTTCTTTTTATATCGTTTGCTTTCGTTTGTCTAGCGAAAAGCCCGGCGAACACGCAGGGCGAAGGTTGACCGGTTGCAAGTAAAGGGTTAAAGAATTCGCCGTTGGGACTCGGGAAAATCGGAAGTCAAGGCCGGAGTTTACGTAGTTTTGCTGTGCAAGACGTCCCGCACTTTCCGCGAGAGCGTCTGCAGCGTGAACGGCTTCTGCAGAAACGCGGTACCTGGCTCCAGAACACCTTCGTGGATGATGGCGTCTTCCGTGTAACCTGATAAGAATAGTACTTTGATGCGGGGCCGGGCTGCGGATACTCGCTGCGCCAGTTCGCGTCCTCCGATGCCTGGCATCACCACATCAGTGATCAGCATCTCAATGACGCCTTCGTATTCCTGAGAAACCTTGAGGCCGGCTTCGCCGTTTTGCGCCTCGATGACTTTGTAGCCCCGGCTCAGGAGCGTGTCGCGCACCAGTTGCCGGACGGATTCCTCGTCTTCCACGAGTAACACCGTCTCCGAGCCTCCCGCCGCAGCGGTTGTACTTTTGACGGGGGCGGTATGGTCGGTCACATCCTCGACGCGTGGGAGGTAGATGCGGAATGTCGTTCCGTGTCCTATGTCACTGTGCGCGAAAATGAAACCGCCAGTTTGCTTTACGATCCCGTACACGGTCGAGAGCCCGAGGCCGGTGCCCTTGCCTTTTTCTTTAGTGGTAAAAAACGGCTCAAAGATCCGGGACTGAGTTTCCTTGTCCATGCCCCCGCCGGTGTCTGAGACCGAGAGCAACACATACGGCCCGGCCGGAATCAGCGAATGCTCGCGGCGGCCGACATCCAGCTCTACGCGCTCGGTTTGAATCAGGACCTTGCCTCCACCGGGCATCGCGTCGCGCGCATTGACCACCAGGTTCATGATCACTTGCTCAAGCTGCCCGGCATCGGCACGCGTGTGCCCGACGTCTGCTTTGAGATGGGTTGCCAGCTCAATCGTCTCTCCGATCAGAGGACGCAGTAGCCGCTCCATGTCGGAGACAATCGAATTCACGTCCACTACCTTCAGTTCGAGCAGCTGCTTCCGGCTGAAAGCCAGTAGCTGTCGTGTCAGAGTCGTCGCACGATCTGCCGCCTGTTGAATCGCTTGCGCTTTGTTCGCCAAGTCTTCCTGCAATTTCAGTTCGTCTAGCAAGACTTCCGTGTACCCGCTGATTACCATCAGGAGGTTGTTGAAGTCATGCGCAACGCCTCCGGCAAGCCTGCCGACGGCCTCCATCTTCTGCGCCTGCCGGAATTGTTCTTCCAAGGCGCGCCGTTCGGTTACGTCCTCGGCGATAATCTCGAGGACTTTCTCTAGTTCTTCCGGACCGCTTGCCGCGCGGCCGCTCAGACGCACAATGATGGCGCCGCCATCTTTTCGTTTCCAGCGGACTTCCAGGCCGTCCAGTTGACCTTTGGTCTGGAATTCCTTGATCAGCCGCTCGTGCTCTTCGGGATGGAGAAACACCTCGCGCGCCGGATCGAGCCCTACCACTTCTTCGGGCGATTCGTATCCCAGCATCGTGATGAGCGCCGGATTCACATCCAGAAAGCGTCCGTCGACGTCCGACCGGTAAATGCCGTACACGGCGCTTTGCACCAGCGATCGATAGCGCGCTTCCGACCGTCGCAGCGCTTCCTCGTGCCGCTTGTGATCAATCGCGCTGGCTACCTGCTGCGATACGAATGTCAGAATCTCCTTGTCGCGCTCGCCAAAACGGATGGACTCGCTATAGCTCTGCACCACCAGCACGCCAAACGTTTCCTTGCCCGCCCGCAACGGAACTCCCAACCAGTCGACTGACGGGGCCCCGATCAACTCCACTTCGCCGCGTCGCACGAGATCTTCGAAGACCTCGGGCGAGGCGAGCAGGGGCTCGCCTGTTCGCAAAACATACTCAGTCAACCCTCGTCCCAGCGGCTTGGAGACAGGAGTGACATCCGCCTCGTCCACGAAGTGCGGGAAGCTGAGCAACTGTGCGGAGGGATCATAAAGCGCGATATAGAAATTCCGCGCGTTCATCAATTCGTCGACGATGTTGTGGATGGCCGCATAGAAGCCCTGCAGGTCGGCGGCTGAGCTGGTCCGTTCGGCGATCCGATAGAGCGCGGAACTTAGCGTCTGCGCTCTTTTGCTTTCCTCGATGTCGCGATAGAGCACGTAATATCCAACATGCTCGGCGTTCACCGTAACAGGCGCGCAGGATACCGATACATCCGCCAGCGATCCGTCTTTTCGTTGGCGGCGGGTTTCGAGCGTGATTTTCTGCCCGCGCTGCACCGATTCCTTGATCCAGTCCAGTTCGGCGCTTCGCTCCGCGGGGACAATCAGCTCAGATGGCCGTTTGCCCAGAGCCTCTTCGGCCGTGAATCCGAAAAGGTGGGTGAACTCAGAATTGATTCGGGTGATCCGGTGCTTTACATCGAGAATGCTGATTGCTTCCGGAGCGCATTCGACCAACTGTTCCAGGTAGGCTTTCTGAATGGCAGGCTCATGCTCATCCCAGGCAGGCGTCCACTGCCCGCGCGCGGCTGCCGGCTGCGTGACCATGGCCGGCTCGGAGCCGCGTCGCAACGCGTCTTGCAGCGCTTTCGCCCGCAAAAATTCCCTGGACTGAGCAGGTTGGGTGATCTTGTCACCCATCAGGGACCCCCTCCCGTCTTTCCGACTCGTGTCTGAAATGTTAGATTGCGTTGCGATTACCAGAAAGTTACGTAAGTAATTGCAAAATTGGAGGGGATTGCGCGTTTTCGACGGAATTTCAGTCTTGCGGTCGGCAGCGGTTTTGGCGGCCAGACCCACCAGTCCGCCCCACAACTCAACCCTGGAAACTTGTTCGTACTGCTGGGCCGGTGATATTTTCCATGTTCCCGCGCGACGCAGCGATTCCGTGATCGGCCCGAGGTAGGTCAACCGTTGCTATATATATGAATTCCACTCTCCACCGTCCCTTCATTCTGCAGAGCGGTCTTCTGGCGCTTGCACTCGTCGCCATTCCCGCGCCACTCTTCAGTCAGGCCAGTGCTCAGGCCACTCGCACTGCCGAGAAACATGCACCGCAGTACACCTTCGAGGTCGTGCAATCCTTTCCACACGATCCGGAAGCCTTCACGCAGGGTCTCGTCTATCATGCCGGTTTCCTCTATGAAGGCACAGGTCTTGAAGGACGGTCCTCGCTTCGTAAAGTCCGTCTTGAGACCGGAGAGGTCGTGAACTGCGTCGATCTCGATCGCCAGTACTTCGGTGAAGGCATCGCGATCGTTCAGAACAAAATTGTGCAGCTCACCTGGAAATCGCAGATTGGATTCGTTTACGACCTCGCGACGTTGCACCGTCTCCACGACTTCTCCTATACCGGCGAAGGCTGGGGCCTCGCCAGTAGCGGCACGGAGCTCTTCATGAGCGACGGCTCTTCCGATATCCGCGTGCTGGACTCCGCCACCTTCCACGAAAAACGCCGCATCCACGTGCACGACAGTTCCACACCGGTCGATCAGTTGAATGAACTGGAAATTGTCGAAGGACAACTGTTCGCCAACATCTGGCAGACCGATCGCATCGCCCGCATCTCGCCGCAGACTGGACAAGTCGTCGGATGGATCGATCTTTCGGGGCTCCTGAGCCCGATGTACAAGATCGGCTCCGGAGCGGTGCTCAACGGCATCGCCTACGATTCAGCGAAAAAAAGGCTGTTTGTGACCGGAAAATTGTGGCCGCGATTGTTCGAGATTCGACTTGTGCCAAAGAGGCGTTGATGTTTTGCCACGACTTGTGGGCCCTCTGGGAACGTAAGCGCTTTCAGACCTACTCAGTATTTTGCTGGTGGATCTGCGTGAAGAAGACGCGTGATGGCCATCCCAATGACTGCATAAAGTGCACCGTTGAACATCGCGATCAGCAGCCAGATGAAATAAAAGAGGCCGGTTCCTGGCTCCAAATCGATAAGTGGAACGGAGAGTAGGGCGGGCGGGCACGCGAGGAAGACAACCAGCGCAACAACTGGTGGAAGAGGCTTAAGGCGCAGGGAATCGGCTGCTACCTGGTAAATCACCAACCACACAGTAATCCCGAATCCGTATGCAGCAGGTCTAAAGAAGCGAAGGAGGGTTTTCACTGCGTGTGATTGGCCACGAACTCAACTGGGACTGCCGCCGGCGGCCAGCATCTGGCAGACGCGATCGAGCGCGGAGCGCTGTTCCGGCGTGGGTGTGAGGAACTCAAATCCGTAATGCAAGCCGATGCGATAGCGCACAATTGCGCGCAACTTGACCGGATAGGGACTCAAGGGCAGCGGAAATTCCATTGACACTACTTCGCCCGGTTCCAGATCGCCGGTTAACGTGGCACCGATCCCGTCGAGCCCGAGTTCGGTCGAACGTCCCCACAGATAGCTCACATTGCCCGCGCGAAACACCTGCACGTCCATGCGCACATCCATAGGAAAGCGCGGATAGCGCCGCGTATAGGGCGCGGTCTTCTTTCGTTGTGGTGCCGTTCCGTTCATAGGTTATGGTTGATTCGTGCGCGATCCGTTGTCGGAACGCGCGATTCCGGCTCTACCAGCCAGCCAGCGCAGCTCGCAATCCTCAATTTCCATGCAGCGGATAACCCGGCTCGAACGGCAGCTTGCCCGCCACTTTCATCACATCCACGGAGCTGTTGATCGCGTATACATCCACCAGCCCGACTGCGCCAGGCGTACCCGCTACTTTCTTGACGATTTCGTCGTCCGAAGTCACCACGATGATCGCCGGATGGTTCATCCGTCCGTGATTGGCAGTCGCGATCAATTCGTTCACAGCTTCTGGCGTCATCGAATAAAGCTTCTCCAGCACCATCTTCATCTCGGGTGCGCCAGGGTCCCGCATTACCAGCGTGACGGACTTGCCGTCGGGCCAGCGGTTGGTCTGAGCCTTGCACAGTTTGACCAGTTCCGGAATTGTGATCGCCGAAACCGATCCGCCCTTGTTCGCGATCAGCGCAACATCTTTCGCCAGCGCCAGCGTTGCCCCGCTGAGCAACAGAAGGGCAAGAAGCAATCCTCGTCGCAAGAACACGGCTATTCTCCGTCGTACCGATGCTGAATGGGTTGGGGGCCTGGCCCTGATTCTCTGCTAAGTTCCCCGTATGCTCAACGCCAGAAAGGCCATGTACCTCTAGGATAACGATTGCGAAGGCTCCCATGAGCCTGCGCATGTGCTCGCCGGGGGGAACTTTTGGCTACTGAATTTCGTATCTTAGGATGACAGTCATGGGGATGACAGCGTTAGGAGGCCGCCATGTTCTGCAACGGTTGTGGCAGCGAACTGCAAGCCGGATACAACGTTTGTCCGAAATGTGGAAAGGTCATCGGCGATCCGGTGAGCGCCGTTACGCGCAGCCGCTTGCAGAATCACCTCTCGATCCTCGGTACCTTTTGGATCATCGTAGGCGTGCTCTTCCTCATTCCTTCCCTCGGTCTTTTCTTTGCCAGTGGCGCAGCTCATTTTGTCATTCACGACAACGTTTTCGCTCGCACGCTCGGCCCCGCACTGTTCACTCTTCTCGGAGGCACGTTCCTAGTGCTGGCGATTGGCGGCATTCTGGTGGGACTCGGTCTACGCGATCGCAAGCCCTGGGCGCGAACTGTCGCGATTGTGCTCGGCGTACTTTCTCTGTTCCATCCGCCGGTGGGAACCGCTCTGGGTATCTACACGCTATGGGTACTTATGTCCGACGACGGCGGGGTCGAATATCGTCGTCTTTCGACCCCGGGGTAGGCAGGCCCGCTGACCCTTCCACGCCCGAGCTGTCCAGTGGAGAGAAGCTTCGCAACTTTCACACTTCTGCTGTTTTGCGGTTAGGTCTTTTCCCTCAACGGCGTTGGGACCGACATCAGTCCTTCATCCCGTATAGTTTCATCGCGTTCTCACGCAACACCATGCGCGCCAGTTCGAGTGCGCGCTCGCGCGTGATCTCGCCATCGTTCATCATCCCGGTTAATGCAATGGCGAGTGCTTTTCGCGCGGTCTGGTTCGTAGAGTAGCCAATCACATCCCAATCTATTTCGGGAGGCCCGGGCGCCAGATCCGTCCCGTACAGCACTTTCTCCGGATACCACTCCAGCCACTCCCGCAGCACCGCGCTTAACGCGCGCGGCGGGAGGAGCGCATCCTGCTCCGAGAAATCCGCGTAAACGTTCGGCTTCGCGATCAGCACCGCGATCTCATGCGTGTAGGGCCCGGCACCTCCGTGAAGCAACACAAAATTCGTGCCGCGCAAGGTTGGATCGTCCAGGACAGACTCCAACTCGGTGGGGCGAGCGCCCGCCACATCAAAATAGTTGCCGCACCCTTGCCCGGTATGAATGTGCACGGCCATTGCCTGACGTCCCGCTTCGTGCGCGATCTCACGGAACAGCACATCCTGCACGCGCAAAACCTCTGATCGCGAGGCCGCTGCACCATTCGCAGAGCGGGCATAGATTCTCTCTGCTTCTGCTCGATCTTCCGCGTTCGGAGCGCGCCCAAAATTCAACGGCCGTAAATACGCGGCTTCGAACTTGATGGCCGGAGCTCCCGCCTTCTTCTGTGCTGCAAGCGTGGGCTCGATCACACGATTTACGTATTCTTCCAGCGTCGCTGGAAACGCTGACACACCCGCCTGGCTCATGTACGCCTTCAAAAGCTTCGCTTCCTGTGCGTAGAAGGTTTTTTTGTCGGGAGTGTCGGCGACCATCTCCGGATTCAGCGGCGACATAAGGGCATCGTCGAAGGGCACCCACCGGAAACGCGGCGGCTCCAGTCCGCGTCCCATCGCCACGCGGTTCGCGAACATATACTCAATATTGAGTTGATCGAGCACCCAGGCAGGGAAGTGGTCGCCCTGTTGGCGCTGGACCTTCTCGCGGGTTGCAATCAGTTCCTTCACGTGACTAGGCTCCCGGTCGTCGTATTGGTAGCCGTACAGTTTCTTCCACGCTTCGAGGAACTGGGGATTTTCGGGCCGGGCCATCAGCGTGTCGGCGCCTGCTTCAATTACATCGCAGGGTAGCGCGTCGAAGTCGCGGTCCTGCTCACCCGCTGCGACCACTTTGCTCACGTGCGTGTGATTATCGACGGCCTTGATCTTCCCGATCTCAGCGAGTAATTGCAGGTCCGGCGAGACCTGTCCGAATGCGCGCACTCCGAGCAGCGCGATCCCGATCATGAACCAAAATTCCAACCGAGGAGCCTTTCTCATATCGTTCCTTTGTTGTCATTCAGGGCGGAAGCGAGATGCGAAGAATCCGCATTTTGCTGCCTCCGGTCTACGCCCTGTAACGATGGATTTTTCTTCAAGCGCCGCCCTTACGGTTAGAATCTTCTTTTATCTCGATTGCACAAATTAAACCCTATGACCCAAACCGCATCCAGCGCTACGCAACAGGTTCACGAAGAATACGCCGCTTTCAAGGCCAAGGGTCTCAAGCTTAACCTCACTCGAGGGAAACCGTCGGCCGCGCAACTAGACCTCAGCGCTGATCTGCTCTCGCTTCCCAGGTCCGCCGATCACCTCTCCGCCGACGCCACGGACTGCCGCAACTACGGCAACCTGCAGGGGCTCGTCGAAGCGCGCCGACTCTTCGCCGATCTGCTTGGCGCTCCGCCCGAGCAGGTCCTCGTCGCCAACAATTCCAGTCTGGCGCTCATGCACGACGCGGTAGTCTACTCGCTCCTCAAGGGCACGTGTGACAGTGCGGCTCCGTGGTCCAGGCAGGGAGAAATCGCTTTTCTCTGTCCAGTGCCCGGCTACGACCGACACTTCCGGATCTGCGAAGACTACGGCATCCGCATGATCCCGGTGCGCCTCAATGAAGACGGTCCGGATGTGGACGAGGTCGAGAGCCTCGTCGTCAAAGATTCCTCAATCAAAGCGATCTGGTGCGTGCCGAAGTACAGTAATCCTACTGGCGCCGTTTACTCCGACGCCGTGATCGAACGCCTCGCGGCGATGAAGACCGCCGCTCCCGATTTCCGCCTATTCTGGGACAATGCGTACGCCGTCCATGACCTTACAGATGAACGCATCGAGATCGGCAACATTCTGAACGCCTGCGTGCGCCACCAGCACGCGAATCGCCCGTTTGTTTTCGCTTCGACGTCGAAGATTACCCTGGCGGGCGCAGGGCTCGCTCTTTTCGCGGGTTCGCCTGACAACATCAAGTGGATGCTAGCCCGCTTGACGCCCCGTACCATCGGTCCCGACAAGCTGAACCAGCTTCGCCATGTTCGTTTCCTCAAGAATCACGCGGGGATTCTGGCCATGATGGAGAAGCATCGCGCGCTCATTGCTCCCAAATTTCAGAAAGTTCTCGAAATCTTCGACCAGAAGCTGGCCGGCATTCCCAATGTGAGCTGGACCAAACCGAAAGGCGGTTACTTCATCAGCCTTGATGTTCCGGAAGGCAGCGCTCGGCGCGTCATCGCGCTCGCCAGGGAAGCGGGCGTGGAACTCACTCCTGCGGGGGCTACGTATCCGCATGGTAAAGATCCGCGCGATCGGAACATTCGCATCGCGCCGACGTTCCCGGAGTTGCCCGAAATCTCCCTCGCGGCAGAAGGAGTGTGCCTGTGCATTCAGCGGGCGATTGGAGAAACGCGGGACAACTGAACTTTCGCGTCCGGTTATGGGTTCGGTGCCGTGTGAGCCTATGACACTGCGTGCGAAACGCGAAACACCGACTATAGAATGTCCACCCCGGCCCGCTACAGATAACTCAGCCACAGATCGGTGCGTCGCTGGCGAAAGCCCGCAAACCATCGACACACGGGATACAGCGCAACCACCACAAAGACCCAAGTTACATATGTCACGCCCAACCCGTAACCCCACCCCGGCGGGGGCGTAACCGGATACTGCGCCGGGCCTGGTGACTCGAACATCCAGTGCACTTGGCCGTAGCGCGCGTAGCAAAAGACAATCGCGATCAGATGGGTCAGCACCAGGTGCAGCCAGTAATAAAGCAAAGGCACCCTTCCGAACACCACCGCCGGCCGCAGCCAGCCCGGCGTGCCTGCATCGAAAGCCCACAACAAGAGCATTGCTGGCCCCAACGTCATCAGCAGAAACAACAGCGACGGCGGATACTTCGTGGTATTGAGAAATGAAAGCACGGTGAACAGGGCCGACTTCTGCGCTCTCCACGGCACCGGGTCGCCGTACACATTCAACGCGCGTAGAACAACGAACGTCGCCACCAACGCGATTCCAAGGCGCAACAGCAAACTTCTGCGCCGCTCGGGAGCCCATCCATAAATTGCCCCCAATCCATAGCCGATCGCAGTTACTCCCACCCACGGAATCAGGGGATAAGCCACGAAAATCACGAAGCGAGGGTTCGCCACAATCACGCCGGGCACATGCAAAATGTTCCAGAGGGGCGCGAATGCGCCGAACGACGCGGCCTTCACCGAGTCGAAGAGGTTGTGGACGAGAATCAGAGTCGTCCCGAACGCGATGACCATGGCGGTCGGAAGAAACACCAGGCCGGCGAGCAGGATCATCGCCCGTCCGAGGGCCCAGATCACCACCAGCATCGTGAGGCGGTAATCAAAATTGAATTGGAGAGCGAAACAGCGGAGTACCACCACCTCCAGAAAGATCAGCCATAAGCCACGCGTGAAGAGGAATCGCGAAAGCTCCGGCTTCGTCCTTCTCCGCAGGGCCAGATAAGCTCCCGTTCCAGTGAGTAGAAAGAACACAGGCGCGCAGAGATGCGTAACCCATCGCGTGAAAAACAGCGCCACCGTCGTTTGTTCTAAGTTGGTTGGACTTAAGCCGGGCGGTCCCAGAAAATCACGGACGTGATCGAGCGCCATCAGGATCATCACGATCCCGCGCAACAGATCCACCGACTCAAGTCGCGCGCGCCTGGGAGAGACGGCATCCCTGGTAGAGGAAGCAGCCCTGAGACCTGCAGTCTGTCAACAACGAATAAGCCACCGTGACCTTCCTCGCCGTTCGCTCAAGCGCTGAGTTCAGAGTCTCCAGCTTTATCCGATATCCGCCGGTAAAAATCCCTATCTTTATCTGAAACGTTGCGTTCGCCTTCTTCACAACCAGATGCGGGATCGAGTGACAGCGCATAACTCGGCGAGGTACATATGGAATTTCGCATCACCATCGACATCTTCAGCGGCCGACCGAATCCAGTCCTGGAAGTTAAGGGACGCGAGGCCAGCCGGTTTTACGACCACGTGCGACCGGCAGGACCACTCCGGGGGCGTCCGCTGCCGGTTCCTGCATCGTCGCTCGGCTATCGTGGGCTCATCATCGAGCAGAGCGGCGCCAAGGGATTACCCAAGTCATTCCGGGTGGCGAATGGCGATCTGTTTGGCCCGCGATTCTCGTATCGCGCCGCTGACGAAGACATAGATTCGTTTCTCGCGCGAAATTCGGGCCTGCTCCGAAAGTTGCGTCTTGGCAATCGTTTCCCGGCTTTCCTTCTGAAAGAGATCGAGCGGCTTCGAGAAACTCGCGAACGCTGCCGCTTCCGGCCTCCACGCTGGCCGCATCGCGAGCATTGTCGCTGCGCTCCCTTGTATGAACCGAACTGGTGGAACGACGCGGGCCAGAAGCAGTTCAACAACAACTGCTACAACTACGCCACGAACTATCGCACGGACACTTTTGCCCAGCCCGGCCGCGCCGCCGGCGCGGAATACACATCTTTGAGTTGCGCTTCAGTGCGTCCTGCCGCCGTCGCAGACGACCTTATCGCGGCGCCTACGGCCAACAACAGATGTCCCCGTGAGGGTCATCTGGTCGCGCTCGTCATCGCGCCGGGCTTCGATTTCCATTGGTATCGCAAGGGTCGAAACGGCTTCTGGACACATAAGCCCGGTGGCACACCCGCTACCAATGTCGACAACAGCAATCACCTGATCCCCGATCCGCGCACGGCCAATCGCGGACCGTATACTGACTTTTGTACGTTTATGGTTGTTATGCATGGCCATATCAAAATCAACTGAGAAAGGTGGCTCCTGGACTGCAGGAGCCCTTCTCTTTTCAGGACGTCCCGATCCTTCGTGGCCTGTGCCGGAGGCCCTCGTCGAGAAACAGGTGGGCTTGTGGCAGTCTCTGCCACTCGCGAGCGGAACGAAGCATGAGCTTAAGCCGGCTGCCGGTCTTGGCTATCGAGGCGCTTTCCTGCGAGACCCGCACGATCGCCGATGGCTCGCCCGCAGTGGCTTGGTCACGCTGGAAACCGCGTCCGGCTCGCAAACACGCAGTGATCCGGAGCGCGAGTTCGAAAAGAAATTGCTATCCTCGGCGCCGGCCGGAGTGTTGCCGGAAGGGTTGCTCAACGGCACATGGAATCCGACCTGAATGTGTGTTTCTCGGCTCTCATCCCTGCTTTTGCTCTTTTCGGTATAGGCACTAGCAACCTGTTTCCGCTTGACACCATCCCACAGGAAAGTCACACTCGGCTCACTTGAGTTCAGCGCTCCAAACGATAACGGCATCCACAGAAACTTCGGCGCCCCTTTCCCAGGACGCAGGAGTGCAACCTCCTCTTCCCAAAAGCAAGCGACGATATCGCGTTGGGCGCTACGTCGCACTCATCGTTGCGGTTTTCATCCTCACGGTTTGGCTTGATGGCCTTCTAACCCGTTTGCCGAGTCTTGCGGGAACCCCTGCGCATGGTGAGCGAGTCGGTGTCATCCACGTTCACACCAACGCGTCATGCGGCAGCGGATCGTTACCGGAAATCATCGCCACCGCTCGTTCCGCGAATCTTTCTTTTTTGACTGTCACCGATCACAATCTTACGATGGCGCCGGCCGAAGTGGCCGCCGCCGATCCGCCCGATTTCGCGGTTATCGACGGCGAAGAGGTGTCCACGTCCAGCGGCCACTTCCTAGCGCTCGGTCTCGACGACACTTGGCCCCGCGGGTCTGGACGGGACGCGCGCACCCTGATGGCTTCTACTCGCCGTGCCCACGCGGTCAACTTCATCGCGCATCCCTACGGCCTTCGCGATCGCTGGGGTGATTGGGGAGTTTCCGATTACGACGGCATCGAGATCTTCAATGACGATGCGGTCTGGCGGAAAAATAAAGTGATCGATCTGGCCATCGCCGCTCTAATGTACCCCGTCAACCCTCGCCTCGCCTTGCTCCATCTCGCACGCACGCCCCAGGAAAACTTCACGAAATGGGACCAGTTGCTTGAGCAGCGTCCGGTTGCCGGCATCTGCGGTTCTGACGCGCACGCAAATATCACCATCGGTCAACACAACATCGCGAAATTTCCCAGCTATTTTTCTGTGTTCAGCCTTGCGCGCCAGCACGTTCTGCTCGGCAACCAGGCCGGAATCGATCCGGATCATGCTGGCGCCGACGTCATCCTGAACGCAATCAAATCCGGAAATTCCTTTTGCTCGATTGATTCGCTCTATCCGGCGGACGGCTTTACGCAAATCGTCACCGTGCCTGGGGCGACTGGAAACGACTTCGCAACGGCCGGACCCGGCCAATCGATCATCTGGAGTTCCGCTGCCGTGCTTCATATCAAGACTCCCGCTGGGGCGGGTCGTCCCATTCTCCGCGTTCTTCGCGACGGTCAGGAAATCGCAAATCAGGAAACCGACACGCTCGATGTTCCGCTGCCCGGTCCGGGCCGTTACCGAACGGAAGCGTATCTTCGCCAGCCTGGTCTTACAGGTTGGCACCGCTGGACGCTCTGGATCTTCGCCAACCCTGTTTACGTAACTAATCCGAAAAACTGAGCGAACGTACGCCACTCGGAAGAGAGCGGTTGAACGAAGCCGGCCCTGACATCCTCGCCTGAACTGGTGCTGCTCTAGTTCCAGATTCCGCAGCTCAAGATTCCGCTCTGAAACGATCCTCACCCCCCGCGCACTATCGAAACGGGAAGATGCCACGGGAACCGTGCGCCGCTCCATCTCGACTAACCAGGCGAGCTTGGAGATCGCATCGGTTCCCGGCATAGCAGTAGGCAAAGGGTTCTTCCCAGCTTTTGCCTCCATGCGGGCTGACTCCGATTGCTGCGTCTCGGCCGGCAAACCATCGCCGCGACGACGCACGACTTCGTTCGCAGGAAAAATCTTGCGGCGAAACGAGCTAGGAGGCTCAGATGAGTGCAAAAGAAAACGCTGCCACTGTTTCACCCGTGACGGTGGTGGGCAAATTACCGACTCTAAGTAAAACCAATCTCAACCGTATCTCCGCATTTCTGGTCCAGGATCAAACTCTCGTTACGGAAGCGCCGGTCTCTGTGGGCGGCACATTTCAGTTCCGCCTGCTTCCGCCAATCGTCTTCAATCCCTGCTGGATCGTGATCCTCGGCCCTCGCGGTCTCGATGTGCAGACCTTGCTGTCGCGAACCGAGTTGCCACGCCTGTCGCTGGCGAGCGCTGCATCCAATCTCGCGAACACCCGCGAAGCCAAGGGCGGCACGATCACGCTCGATTTCACCAAGCTGGATGTCAGCGACAAGATCATCGATCTCTGGTGGATCTGGTGTCGCACCTACACCATCTCTGGAGTTCTACAGTCCACCAATGGATGCCCGGTTCCCGGTGCGGAAGTCACCGTCTATAACGTCAGGACCGGCATCATCGGTCCGGTCAAGTCACCGATCGAAACCGTGACCACTGACGCGCAGGGAAAGTTCACCGCCACGTTCAACTGGTGTGAGTGCCTGTGTTGCTGGCCTTGCTGGCCCATCTGGTGGCACTGCTGGCCGTGGTGGTGGGAACGCGACATCCTCGCTGTGCTCGAGACCGTCGAGCGTCAGGTGCCACTTCCCGGTCCGCAGGTCCGCAGCCAGCTGGCCACAAGCTCCGCACCCTTGAAGCGTCCCGCCGCCGCCGATCTGATGACCGGTCGTGGATTCGCCAGTGAGGCCGCGGAACTCAAGCAGGACTCCGCGCGCACTGCGCTCATCGCGTCGAAGTTCGCCAACCCGCGTGTTCGCGAGTTGTTCCCGTGGTGGTGGTGGTGTTGCGAGAACCCGAACCTCGTCTTCAGTGCGACCCAGGTTGGCAACGTCGTACTCGACGAAGATCCCGCGACTTCCACGCGCTGGTGCTTCCCGAGCGGCCAGTCCGTCACGCTGATCGCCAACAACAACGCTATCAGTGTGTGCCCGCCGCCTCCGGTGTGCGAAGGTTTTGCCTGGGTCTCTGTGGGCAACCCTGGAACGCTGGTCACCGACATCGTCAACGGATACGCCAAGGGAACACCCGGGACGGACACCGCGGATCTCGCTTTCAATGGTTTCCTGAATCTGTATGGAGGCTTCTCTGATCCGGGGATTCCGTTCTACCAGGTGTGGAGCGGCCTCTGGACCGGCAACGAGAACCCGGCGCGGGGCGGAACTGCTCCCGGTACCGCACAGAGTCTGGCGCTCCCGTTGAGTTCCACCGTGGTGATCTATCGGAATGCGACCAATACCTTTGACTACATTCCGGTGGCTCTCGGTCCGTGCAGCTTCATGGGGATTAACAATCTCTACATGACGACCGGCCAGCGGATGAATCCGCCTGCCGGTGTTACCGGACTCGGATCCACCCCCACTCTGAATCCTGGTGATTTCGTTGTGACGTGGTCCAATGCCGGACGCATCATGGCAGCGCCCGCGTCAGCGCTGGTCAGCCCACAGGCCGGCGGAGGTGTCAGCTTGTGGGCGGTCGCCTACGACGCAGCCGGAACCGAACTGTTGCTGGTGAACAACAATCCGCTCACGCTCATGATCGACACGCGTGATCTAAGCCAGGCGGTCATCGATTCGTTGCTGGCGTTCGACAAGAACGGGAATCCGGTCGGCCTCAGCGGTTCCTCGACCACGGAGTGCCCGGCTTATCACATCGGTCCCGACGGTTACTTGCTTCTGCACGTGACCGTCACCGATAACGATCCAGGCCCGACGCAGAGCGTGAACGAGCACTTGCTCGGATACCAGATCGACACCCAGTTCGGACATGGGTCGACCAGCGTGCCGACCTCGCCCGCACATCGTGGCTACGCGCAGGCTCCGGGGACCTTCACTGGAGTCGATGCAGGCTACCTTGTTCCCAACACTGCGCAAGTCTCGTTTGTGGGCGGCGGCGACACCATCCAGATCAATCCGAAGGTGAGTTGCTGTTACGACTTCCAGTTGTGGGCGGGGAAACGCACCACAGATGGACAGGATTTCTTCGGAACCTGGACGAATTACGACTTCCAGACGGCCACTATCGACGTGTCCTGAGGAAGTTCAACGAGGTGCTGTACAGACGGTGGCGGGGTTCGGGGGCCCGGCCTCGCCGCCGGAATCTGATTGTTATTTCTTATGAAGGCGAATTTGTTTTGGCTGCTGGTCGCAAGTCTCGCACTCTGGCGCATGACCCATTTGCTTATCTTCGAAGATGGGCCATGGAGTATCTTCGCTCGCATTCGGCGTCTCAGCGGCGCAAGCTTCTGGACCACTCTCACCGGCTGCTTCTACTGCATGAGTTTTTGGCTCGCCGCGCCTTGCGCGCTTTTTCTCGGTGAGAACTGGAAGGAGCAATTGCTGCTCTGGCCAGCGCTATCGGGCGCGGCAATCTTGATGGAGAGAGCAAACGGAAGCGATAGCACCGCGCCTGCAGCCTACACCGAAAACGAGGCAGCGTCCGCGCCCTACATTGAAGAAGAACAGGAGACACACGATGTGTTGCGGTCGAGGTAAGTCACAAAATGATTGGCCAATCACACCCGGATCTTTGCCTCTGACCCGCGCCGCAGCGCCGTCGCGACGAGCAACTGCACCAAGCGGGCCGAATTCATCGAACGCATTCGCTTCGTCGAGTGCAGGAACTGCGTCGCGTACTGCGACTCCTTCGAGCGCCGGACGCTCGTCATCTTCGCGAGCGACCATCCCATCTCGAACGCCCACAACCACGGTCTTTGAATATGTCGGGAATTCGAGTCTGATGGTAACCGGTCCGGTCACGGGACGTCAGTACCGCTTCGAGCGAGCAGGTATGCGCCTGGCAATCGATCTTCGCGACCGAAACGCCGTCGCGGCCGTCCCGAATTTAAAGCCGGTCGGATCGCCAAGACGAGGTTAGTGCACGGAAATAGAGCCGCCAGAACCGCCAAAAAATCGCGAGCGGCCCACCCGCCGTCAACTGTTTCGGCCTCATCCAGCCGACCGTGTTGGGTCAGGCGACATAGTGGTCGTGGAGTCCACGATTTGCACTGTCACAATCTCGGCGACGCGGCCTTTGAAAGCGATTTCGCAGCTCGTAATTTTCACGTCGAACACTGTGCCGTTGTGCTTTCGATTTCCCGTTTATATGCGGCTGTGGTTTGGATGATTGGGGAAGAGGAGCGCGCTTCTCTGGCGCCTATCCGCGTCTGAGCCTTCTGGCGAGGGCGCCCACAATGGTTGCCGGATGAGTGGCCGCAATGGTGAGCTGTCCCAAAAGGCTTCGCGGCTCGTGAAAGACTCCGAGTTGTCGCAACACCGTCCCTCGGTCGTAGTAGATTTTTTCACCGGCCAGGCAGTCGTCACCATCGAACGTGTACACGCCGCAAAGGGGGAACTCAATTCTTCGTCCGGTGGCCGGAAGACCGCGCCACGCGCCGAGGTGCGTTCCACGAATAATTACCCCGACCAGGATGGCTTCGTCTGCGACATGCCGGTGCTGAACCTCAATCGGCAGGTCGGGCAACGCCCGCATCAGTTCCTCATAGAAGGTCCGGACGCCGTCCCGACCCTCGAAGTGTTCGTTCCAGGGCTCGTCATCATACCGCGCTGTATTGCCAAACGTGCGGAGAACTCCCTCGAGATCGTGTTCGTTCTCCAGCCGGATGTGTTGCTCCACGATCGCGATTCGCGCAGCTGTTCTGTCTTTCGGAGTCGATACGCTGGCCATGTGACTGTCGCTATGCATTACGAGATCGACGGACGTTCCTTTTACTACATCGGAAGGAATATCGAGCCTCAGATACTACCATCGCCGATTGCCTTTCGCGGGACGCGTCTCCGCAAGCGCGCGTCAAGAGCCAAGCCCCACCCCACACGAAGAAATCGGATCAAGACCGAATTTTCAACACGTGCCACATATCGAGACCTTCTCCCATATATAATGTTGGCCACTGAATCCCCGTTCGCATTCCCGTCATCATTAGTTCCTGGAGGATAATCATGGCGCACGAACTACCCCCTTTGCCGTATGACTACACGGCTCTCGATCCCACTATCGACGAGAAGACGATGCATCTGCATCACGACATGCATCACGCGGCCTACGTGAAAAACCTGAACGCCGCGCTTGAGAAATATCCGAACCTGCAGTCGAAGACCGCCGAAGACCTGATTCGCGACCTCAACGCCATTCCTGAAGACATACGCGGCGCGGTCCGCAACAATGGCGGCGGGCACGTGAACCACAGCATGTTCTGGAAGATCATGAAGCCTAAAGGCGGCGGCGATCCGTCCGGCCCGATTGCCGAGGCAATTACGAAGACGTTTGGCAACTTCAAGGATTTCCAGACGAAGTTTAACGACGCCGGCGTGAAACAGTTTGGCAGTGGATGGGTTTGGCTTGCCGGCAACAATAAAGGCGAGGTGGTCATCACCAGCACCCCGAACCAGGACAACCCGATCAGCCAGGGCCTCTATCCCATTTTCGGCAACGACGTATGGGAGCACGCTTACTACCTGAAGTACAACAACCGTCGCCCGGAATATCTCCAGGCCTGGTGGAACGTCGTCAACTGGGACGAGATCAACAAGCGCTACGCCGCCTTCAAAGCCGCACACGAGCCGGCGATGGCACACCGGTAAACGGAAGAATTTAACGAGCAATGCAAGCCCTGGCGATCATCGCTGGGGCTTTCGTTTTGGGCGATTAATGCGCGATCGTTATTGCGGAGGATGTTTTAGCGGACGGCCTGGGACGAAGGTTTCCCCCAACGTCGCGTCCCACGCCTTGTGTCGGCGATCGTGTGCTTGGCGGCCTTGTCACGGCTTTTTCACTACCGCCCCACCCTTCATCACAAAATCCACCTTCTCAAGTTGCGTGATGTCGGCGAGAGGATCTCCGGGGACAGCGACGAGATCGGCATACTTTCCCGCCTCGATCGTTCCCACCTGATCCGACCACCCGAGCAACTCTGCCGCGGATGACGTCGCCGACCGAATCGCCTGCGCGGGCGTCATTCCCCACTTCACCATGTACGCGAATTCCTTTGCCGGATTCACGGTCCACGCAAAGCCGCCCGCGTCCGTGCCAAACGCAATCTTCACTCCTGACTTCATCGCGCGCCGGAAGGTGTCTTCATGCACGGCGAGCATCTTGACCCACACCGGAGCTCCTTCGGCGGCGCGTCCTTCGGCAACGTAGGCACCCACAAAAATGGTGGGCACATAAAAAGTGCCATGCGCGACCATCGCCTTCAGATCGTCTTCGGAGATGTAATTGCCGTGCTCGACGGAGTCTACGCCCGCTTCGACGGAATTATGTACGCCGTTCAGGGCCATGGCATGAGAGGCAACTTTGCGGCGCTCCCGGTGCGCTTCGTCGACGATGGCCTTCAATTCGTCGAGTGTGAACGTCGGGATATCGTCCAACACTCCGTCATCGCGCAAACGATAGTTGCGATCGCTGTAGACCTTAATCCAGTCCGCGCCATACATGATCTGCTCGCGCACGGCCTTGCGAGCCGCGTCCGCTCCGTCGACGACTTGAACGCCGTGCGGCATCGGCACATTGGGTGCGTATCCCAGTAGCGGGTAGGCGCCCGTCACATCCATCGCACGCGTCGCCACTTGCATTCGCGGTCCCGGAATCACGCCGTTGTTGATCGCCTTCTTCAAGTCCGCGTCCGCGTATCCTGCGCCCTCGGTCTCTACATCGCGAATTGTCGTGAAGCCGTACTCGAGGGCGCGACTCACATTGACCGTCGCGAGGATGGTGCGGTACTCCGGCGATTGCTTGAGCAACTGCTCGTCATAGTCGGCAGCCGTGATGTCCCCCTGCAGCAACACGTGGGTGTGCGTGTCGATCATTCCCGGCAGGCAGGTCTCGTGTGACAAATCGATCACCTCTCCGCCGGCGTCTTTCGCGCCGACCTCTTTGATCTTGTCTCCCTGCACCGCAATCACGATGTTTTTTCGCGGTGCATCCGATCTGCCGTCCATCAGTGCTCCGCAGCGCAAATAAGAGACTTTCGCCGGAGCGGTCTCCGTCTTCTGGGCGCCAGCGGATCCCGCCAACGCCAGCGTGGAAATTAAAACCGTCCCAAGGATCTTCATGTGCGTCCTCTCTTCGTGGAATGCCTGCAGCGGAAAGTCGTCCTAGCACGCTCGTCTCCCCGCCCGGATTCCAGCGCGCAAGTCTAGCAAGAACCACAGAGGATGATGGAGCCTGTCATTCTGCATCGTCGAAGTTCTGGATGCTCATCCCGGTGAACCCGCCTTGATTCCGTTCCGGCCGCCGATCGAGGGAAAGAGTGAACATCGACGACCAGTGGCCGAACCCGCCCTTTTCTGCATATCCTGTGTTCTCGCTGTGGAAATTCCTCCAGCCGCGTGCATCGAATCCTTGCACATTCTTCAAGCACCTACGGGAAACCCCGTACTCATGCACCTTCCGCGACGTCGTTCATGCTTTAGTTCATCTCTGCGTCTCGGTCTCCTATCTTGGCCCTTCTTTCTCTAACTGCACCAAACATATGGAATTGACCCTCGCACCCCACGCGAGTACATTCGCCGCACCCTCACAGAGTTTTCTCGGCCTGTTAAGCCGTTCAGCAGCGGTTTACATCGTGAATGTGCATGTCGAGATTGGAAAGAACACGCGGCTCGGAACTGGATTCAAAATCGAGTTCCGAAATCCAAATCGAAAACCTGAAGTCAGAAATCTGGCAAGGAAAACTGAAATCACAACCACCTTCCTCCCCCGAAGGATGAGCCCTTGTGAAACGTATGGCCAGTGAATGGACAACCTATCGCACTCGCTTCCTGATCACCGCCAAGCAACTCGACGCGCCTCTCACCTTCGTCGACGCCATCGGCCGCGAACATTGTGGCCAGAAAGGCGACTATCTCGTCTACTCCTCGGACGGCACGCGCCGCATCGCGCCGCGCGAAATCTTCGAGGACATCTACGTTCCCATGGGGCGTGCCAGCGATCCCTGGCCCTCGCTGTCGAGCACTCCCTCGTACGCAACTCCTCAGTCGCCGATCCGACGTCGCTCGAGCGGGGACTCCTTCATCTCATGACGGCGGTTGTTCGAAGATTCCGGGTACCCGAAAAACCGAAGCCCGGAGCCCGAGAAACTACACTGTGGAAATATCGGTCACCACGAGGGTTAATCGCTTGTAATACAATAGGTAGTACTAGGCTCTTGACAGCCACAACATACGGGCGTAACGTTGCACTCCCATAAGCAATGAAACGGTGCCGCCGGAAACGGCGGTTAAGTCAGGGAACGTGGACGGCTGCAGGCCGAGGTGACCACAGCCGTCCCCAAAACTGAGTTCTTCGGTTCACCGACCTGAACTGGAAAGCTCAATCGGGAGTCCGCCCCTACGGGTGGACTGGCTTGTGCGGTGGCCGTTCCCTCGGTTCGCGAGAACCTCCCCCTGAGGGAACGCACAGCTTGAAAACTTCAGTTGCCCAGGTGTTACGGTTTTTTTCCGTCACGAGTCCGAGTTTTGGGGCCTTCGTCGCTAAGTTGTCGAAGTGTCCGCGTCGTTAGCAAAATTTTCGAGGGGGTGCCGTTTTCGTGTCTCTGCGTGCCAGCGGACCGCAACGCCATTCCACCTATGCAATCTGGCTCGATGCTGAGCCCCGCAGCGAACACCAAAGACTTGAGATCTGAACCCCTCGAGGTGCCATGGAAAACCTGGACCGTCTCGTCGCCGAAACTCTCGCGCAAAACGGATTTGACCCCCCTGTCTACATGCGGCCCATTCAATGGTCGCGCTGGTTCCGCTGCGAATCGAGTTTCAGCCTGCTACTCGTTCCCAGCGCGCCCGGACTCTATGCGCTCGCCGAGGAAATCGCCGGGCCCGGTGAATCACTGAACGCCAAGCGCATGTTGGCCGTCTTCGACGTCGGGGAGACCGACGACCTGTGCATCACTCTCAGCCGCCAGTTTTCTCCACGCAGCCCGCTGAATGAGCGACTCGCGAGCGGACGCTGTTTCGTTCGATTCGCGCAACTTCGCGATGCGGAACGCCGCCGCATTGTCTGCACTTCACTGAAGCGTTGGCTGACGGCGTCCGCTCAAACCGCTACGGGGCTGGGGCCCGAGAGTGCCACGAACGATTTCGGAATCGGGGGAGATTTCGCAAAATCTGAGGCTGGGCGTCAAAACGATAGTCAAGCGATGTCATCGCACACGGCGGCGGTGCGGACCTCATCGCCCGAAGTCTCGAAAGCTGAAGGCCCCGAGCCGGCTGCGCCAGACCAAGCGCAAGATGCGCGCCCTGCCGCTTGTGGAGACGAGCCACCGCCGTTGCCGTCCGGCTTCTGAGCGCATCGTCGCTGCGTCCCGCACAATCGTGTGGACAAATCATGTGGCGCGGGCATTTGCCCGTGATGTTGCCAGTCAGAGACCTGGCACTGATTGTGCTTTTTCAGGTTGAGAGATGCAGGTGCTGCAGAATCGCCAGTCTGAGGGGAGCCAACGACATAGCCCCGGTCGCAAGTCCGGGGTAGACACCCACAAATTGACCGTGTCCCGGAGGGACGAGAGCTAGCATCGATCAAAATTCCAGAGAATCTAATAGTAGGAGACAGAGCCCATGCCCGAAATCACCGAAAAAAAGAAGAGCCCCGAATCGGTTGCGGCCCCGGCCGTTCCCCCTGTAAAGAAGAAGGCCCCCGGCCTCCAGTTCCGCCGCCTCTTCACCAAGCCCGGCGTTTCCCCGTACGACGAGATCGAGTGGGAACTCCGCACCGCGCAGATTACCGATGCGCAGGGCAATGTGATCTTCGAGCAGAAGGATGTGGAAGTCCCCAAAGACTGGTCCATGACCGCCACCAATATTGTGGCCTCAAAATATCTGCACGGCACTGTCGGTACGCCGGACCGCGAAACCGGGGTGCGCCAGCTCATCACCCGCGTCGCCGAAACCATCCGCGATTGGGGCAAGGCAGACGGTTATTTCCGTAGCGACGACGACGCGAACGCCTTTCACGACGAACTTGCCCACATCCTGGTCCGCCAGTATGCCGCGTTCAATTCGCCCGTCTGGTTCAACGTGGGCTGCGATCGAATCGAGCCGAACTCCGATGCGCAGAACTGGCATTGGAATCATGAATTGGGCCGCGTCGAGTTTGGCGTGACCGGCTACACGGCGCCGCAGTGTTCGGCGTGCTTCATCAACTCGGTCAAAGACTCGCTCGACTCGATCCTGACCCTCGCCAAGACCGAGGGCATGCTCTTCAAGTGGGGAAGCGGCACGGGAACAAATCTCTCCCCGCTGCGCTCCTCGACGGAAGGACTGAGCGGCGGTGGCACCGCCAGCGGCCCGCTCAGCTTCATGAAGGGTTTTGATGCGTTTGCGGGCGTGATCAAGTCGGGCGGCAAAACCCGTCGAGCGGCCAAGATGGTCATCCTTAACATCGACCATCCTGATATCGTCGACTTCATCGAGTGCAAAGCGAAAGAAGAGGCCAAGGCATGGTCGCTGGTACAGGCCGGATATGATGGCTCTTCGCCCGACTCGGAAGCCTACAGCTCCATCTTCTTCCAGAACGCGAACAATTCGGTGCGCGTTACCGACGATTTCATGTATTCCGTCGTGCGTGATACCGATTTCTCGACCCGCTCCATTCGCGACAACTCGGTGATCAAGAGCTACAAAGCGAAAGAACTTTTGAAGAAGATCGGCGAAGCCACGTGGCAGTGTGGCGATCCCGGCATGCAGTTTGATACCACCATCAATCGCTGGCACACTTCGAAGAACACTGCTCGCATCAACGCGAGCAACCCTTGCAGTGAATACATGTTCCTTGATGACTCGGCCTGCAATCTCGCCAGTCTCAACTTACTGAAGTTCGCGCCGAATGGAACGTTCGACGTCGCTTCATACCGTCACGCAGTCGACATTCTGATCACGGCGCAGGAAATTCTCGTCGACAACGCGGGCTATCCGACCGAGATGATCGGCAAGAACTCGCACGACTACCGTCCACTCGGACTCGGCTACGCCAACCTGGGCGCGCTGCTGATGGCCGCGGGCTTGCCGTATGACTCCGATGCTGGACGCGACTATGCTGCTTGCGTCACCGCCATCATGTGCGGGGAAGCGTATCTGCAGAGCTCCCGTATCGCGGAACTTTGCGAGCCGCTCGCGCCCGCAACCGAGCCGACGAAGAAGAATCTGTCCGAAACGAATCTTGGCTCCAACGTCATGCCTGGAGCAGCGTGCCCTGGGTGGTACATCAATCGAGAACCATTCCTCGACGTGATCCGGATGCACCGCGCCTCCGTCAATAACATCAACAAAGCGAACGTACCTTCGTCACTCTACGAAGCCAGCAAAGCCTGCTGGGACGAAGCTCTTACCCACGGCGAAAAGCACGGCTACCGCAACAGCCAGGTCACCGTCCTCGCTCCCACCGGGACGATCGGTTTCATGATGGATTGCGACACCACCGGCGTCGAGCCCGATCTGGCGTTGGTGAAGTACAAGAAGCTGGTTGGCGGCGGCATGATCAAGATCGTCAACAACACCGTGCCGGGAGCGCTGTTCAAGCTAGGATATACGCATGAGCAGGCCGACGCGATTGTCTCGTACATCGATGCGACCGGGACCATCGAGGGAGCACCGAACATTAAGGACGAACATCTCGCAGTATTCGATTGCTCGTTCAAGCCAGCGAAAGGGACGCGGTCAATTTCGTACATGGGGCACCTGCGGATGATGGCCGCGACGCAGCCGTTCATCTCAGGCGCAATCTCGAAGACGGTCAATCTGCCCAATCAAGCTTCGGTGGAAGACATCATGGAGGCGTATCTCCAGGCATGGAAGCTAGGGTTGAAGGCAGTCGCGATTTACCGGGATGGCTGCAAGCAGTCGCAGCCGCTGTCGGCGGCGGGATCGGCGACGGCGCTATCGAAGAAGGAGGACGCCGGGCGGGCCATGGCTGCGCCGCAGGAGGAAGAGAATCTCAACGCACCGCCGCGCGCCGTACGGCACAAGTTGCAGGAAGAGCGAGCCTCAATCACGCACAAGTTCAACGTGGGGGGGCACGAGGGCTACATCACGGTCGGGCTGTATCCGGATGGCGAGCCGGGCGAACTGTTCATCACGATGGCTAAAGAAGGATCGACGGTCAGCGGGTTGATGGACAGTTTCGCGCTGGCGGTTTCAATCGCGCTGCAGCATGGGGTTCCGTTGAAGCTGTTCTGCGAGAAGTTCGCGCACACGCGCTTCGAGCCGAGCGGCTGGACGAATAATCCGGAGATCGGGTTTGCGAAATCGATCATGGACTACATCTTCCGCTGGTTGCAGGTGCGGTTCCTGACTGGCCAACAGCAGATGCTGTTCGAGAACTTGCGGCTGAAGGCGGGCGGCGCCCCGCGTCCGGCGGAAGCCGAAGGAATTGGCGATTTGCACGGATCGTCGGAGATGCGGACGCCTGAATCGCGATCGGGGTCGATGCATGCTTCCGATGCGCTGTCGTCGATTGTGGATTTGGGCGATGCGCCGAGCTGTCATTACTGCGGCGCGATCATGACGCGCAACGGGTCGTGCTACCGGTGCATGAGCTGCGGATCGACGTCGGGTTGCTCGTAAGGGCGGTGTTCGGTTTTCTGGAGTTCAGTGTCAGGCTCAATTTTTAGGTGTTCCCCTCAGGAACGGCTCTTGCTTCGGCGAGGGCCTTTTTTTGTTTGAGGGCGAACAACGCGCAGTTGTGCAGGGAACGCGGGCGAGGGTGCACGCGCTACGCGGGCGGCATTCCATTGGTTTAGAATGCACTACTCACTCCCGCTGACGCGTCGAGTGATAAAGGTGTTTAGGCCGCAGATTTAGGCAGATGATCGCAGCTTGTTTTGGCTCGTCCACTTCATAGGCCCTTACGAAATTCCTCGCTGGAGTTGTGATGAACCTCGCCGAAAGCAATCCTCCCGGACAACGCAAGTTAAAACGAAAAACCTCAGATGCGGCAAAGCGTGCGTTCGCGTTGGTGTCGGCGGTGTGTGCGCTGGGCGCAGCCGTGCGAAATCCTGCGGGCGGATTACGGGTATGGCAATCAGCGCAGAGATGTGACTAGTCAGTTCCGGCAAATGGTGTGCAGCCAGTCGCGCTTCCGGATGGGAAACAGCACGTTTGGGGTTGACCCGTCGCCGGGGAACAAGAAGTCGCTGCGCGTGTACGTTCGCGGACCGCGCGGGCGCGATACCATGCAGGAGTTTCCGGAGAGCAGCACGATCGATGGCTCGCAGTATTTGTGCCGGGGTGGCGGCGGTATGCGTCCTCCCGTGCCTCCGCCGGTTGATCGTGGCCAGTACCAGATCCTGCATGCGGCCTACGGCACGGATCGGAGGAATGTGGATGTGACCAACCGGCTGCGCCATTTGGCGAACCGGAATCTTACGTTCCGCATGGGCAATAGCATTTTCGGGGTCGATCCGGATCCGGGGCGGATCAAGACGCTGCGCATTTACGCGGTCGGTCCAGGGGGGCGGCGGCGGATGTTTGAATATCGCGAGAGTAGCACGATCGAAGGATCGATGTTCACCGGGTGGCGGGGCGGAAATTGGGGGCGCGATCCGTGGAATGGCCGCTGGGACGGCAACAACTATCCGCGATAGTGATCGCAGGAGAGGAATAGGATCACTAGGCAAAGGACAGCGACAGAATTTTCCTGAGGCGCACAGCCAGCGTGTCCCCGCCGGAGATCGCGCACGACCAGGGAACGGGGCCGTCGCTTCGTTAAATCCATCCTCGCCTGGTAATGCGCAAACCTGCGCTCGATTCCCTCAAAATTGTTTGGAAAAATTACAGGTAAAACCTGATCGCAACTTTTCCCCCATCCTCTTGAGGAACGGGTATGATCTGGGGCGCGGAGGGCGGCTGCCCTGGTGGAGTGTTCGTGCGAACGGACATTCGGGCAGGCGAGCTCGGGTTCTCACAGTTACTCACCCTGAAGCGTGTTTCGGCGAGTTCCCCGAGTTGCGATCCGAAGGCCTTCTGCCGGGAGATCATCATGCGCGACCATTGCAAAAACCACAAAGCCTTGGGGCTAGTGATGATGTGCTTCTTATTATCGAGCGGGTTTGCCCTCGCTCAGAAATCGGAAATCGTGCGCGCCGATTACGGCGCGGGGAACCGTCGGATCGACGTTACGCAGAAGCTGCGTGAAATCGTCTGCAGCCAAACCCGCTTCCGCATGGGGAACAGCACATTCGGTACGGACCCGGCGCCGGAGAGCAAGAAGTCTTTGCGGATTTATACGCGCGGACCGAATGGTCGCGAAGGCATGCAGGAGTTCCAGGAGAGCAGCACCATCGATGGCTCGATGTATGCATGCAACGGCGGTGGAAACTGGAACGGCGGAGGCAACTGGAATGGAGGCGGGGATTCGGGACAGTACACGATCCTGCACGCGGAATACGGCACCGAGCGGAATCATGTGGATGTGACCAATCGGTTGCGGGAGCTGGCGCAGGCCAATCGAACGTTCCGGATGGGCAACAGCACATTCAATGTGGATCCGGATCCCGGGAGAATCAAAACGCTGCGTATTTATGCGCGAGACATGGGTGGCGGGCAACCGCGCATGTTTGAGTATCGCGAGAGCAGTACGATCGACGGCTCGCAATTTGCCGGATGGGGCAATGGTAATTGGGGCAATGGCGGGTGGGACGGCGGCTGGAACGGCGGAGGTGGCGGCGATCGTGACGACCGTCGCGATCGGGACCAGAGTCAGTATCGGATTGTTCACGCCGAGTACGGCACGGAACGAAATCATGTCGATGTAACCAACCGCCTGCGCGAACTGGCACGCTCGGATCAAACGTTCCGGATGGGGAACAGCACGTTTGGCGTGGATCCGGATCCGGGGAGAATCAAGACGTTGCGCATTTATACCCGGGGGCCGGATGGGCGCCCACGGATGTTCGAGTTCCGCGAGAGCAGCACGATCGACGGGGCGCAGTTCGCCGGCTGGGGCGGCGGCGATTGGGGCCGCGAAGGCTGGAATGGACGGTGGAACGGGGACGACGATCGGCGATAACTAAGGGGAGGTTGAAAAAAATCCCGTGATCGCGCGTCACTGGCGAGGTTGGACTAAACTTCGGGACGCGGCAGCTTACGAGACCCTCTTGAAGCAGATCGTTCTTCCCGGGCTTAAAGCGATTGAGGGCTACCGGGGCGGCCATGTCCTTCGCAAGGACGAACCAGAAGAATCCGAGTTCGTAGTCATAAATTTCTTCGACTCGCTCGACGCGGTGAAGCGGTTTGCCGGGCCCGAATATTCTGTTGCCGTTTTCGAGCCGGAAGCAAGGAAGCTGCTGAGCAGAATCGAGCGGACGGCATCGCACGATGAAGTACGTGTCAGCACGGTGTAGCCGCTAGGGATCGAGGCAAGAGCAGCGACCAACCCGAGACGAGTTTTTTACTGTCCGCCCCCGGCCGGAATCGCGGCGGTCGTCGTAGTTTTCGCGACTCCCGGCAACTCGTCTCCGCGGAAGTATTTTGCCTTCGCGGAACGCATCACCGGCATGGCTGTGTAGGGCTTCGAGTAGTCATTCCCGGCATTCCAGAAGAGGAAGCCGACTCCGCCCTTCTCTTTCGAGACGCGAACCTGGGTTTCGATGTACTCCGGCGAATAGGTCTTTGTTCTCCAGCGGAAGGCCTGCAGCCAAGGACGGATCACCGAGTTGCTGTCTTTCGTGATCAGCTTGAAGCGGTCCATCGACTCGCCGATGAAGTGTTCCGGCGCGTCTCCAGGATGTGCATAGCCGTCCATCCCGAAAAAGTGCGAAGGATAGATCATGGGCGAGAGCACGTCGCAGTACTTGGCCATCTGCACGATATCTTGTCCGGTGTGCGACAGGTCGACCGGCCGTTGCCACGCCATCACGCCAAAAACGTCCAGTGACAGCAGCACCCCTTTCGGGTGCAGCTCCGCGTACGCTCGCTTCAGGAAGTCAGCGATGACGTCCGAGCGCTGCCACTTCGGATGTTCGGTCTGGAAGTAAAAGCGGGCATCTTTCTGGTCACCTTCGGCAGGGAAGCGCACGTAGTCGAACTGGATCTCATCGACACCGGAATCCGCCACAAACTTCGCCAACGCGATGTCATACTCCTGGACTTTCGGGTTCGAAGTGTCCGTCCAAACCAGCTTGCCGTTCTCGCGCCATGGTTGTCCCGTGCGGTGGGACTTCACGGCCAGCTCAGGATGGGTTTCGACCAGTCGCTGGTCCCGGAACATCGCAATGCGCGCGATGGCGTGCATGCCTTCGCTATGCAGGAAGTGCGTGAACTTGGGCAGGTCGTGAATGTAAATGTGTTGTCTTCCGGCTAAGGGGTGTTCGAAGGCAATATTTACGCTGCCGTCACTGTCTTTGATATCGAATACGACCGCGTTTCCACCCACCTCACGCCAGTGCTTGATGATCCGGATCCCGTGGTCACTGCCTGCCATGACGCCGGTCAGGTAGATGGCCCGGACCTCAAAGTCCCTGGCAACCGGAATCGACTTTTCCACGACCGGAGCCGCCAAAATGCCCGGCACAATGATCTGCTCTCCGGCTTTCAGGTTGTTCCCGGTGCGATTGCCGTTTGTCTTGCGAACGGCCTCGGCCAATTGGCTCGAAGTAAGGTAGGATGTCCGCTTCAAATACTGCCGGGCCACGGAGCCTACGCTGTCTCCGCGCTTGGCGGTATACATTTCGGTCCCGGGCGGAGCCACAACCGGTGCTGGCAGTTCTGCGGTCTTAGTCGTGGGACCGGACGAAGCGGTTGTACTGCTCCGGACGATCTTGGCGGATTGCGCGGCTGCCTGTGCTTCAGCATTGCCAGGGTTCGAGCAGAAGGTCAAAAGGGCAAGAAGAGGAAGAATCCGAAACAGGACCGAAACAGCACCGAAACGACGCAAGGTTTTTCTCCAAGAAACTGATTCTTGGGCGGATACTAACCCGCGTCTTTTGGGCCTGCCAGTTACGTCGGACCAGCGCCAGATAGGTATTTCCGAGGAACAGAACGCGCCACGAAACCATCCTAGATGCGCAAACAATTTCCCTTCCGCAACATCCGCTCAATTGCGGATATGTCTCCTAAGAGCGTGTAGAAGCATCTAACCCTTCAAGTAGTGGGGACTCGCTAGTTACTTAAGGGATGGTCAACGGCTTGCAGTATTCGAAGGCGTTGTTAACGAGTTGTTAGCGACTGACACTTTTTGTCGGTCTGGGGTGTGGGGCAACAACAACCACGTCGTCCCAGGAAGAAAGATCTGGCCTCGCTGTAGAAGAAGGGGCTTTTGAGACCCTATGAGAACGAACCTCGCCACTGTGCTCGATCCCAATCGTCGAAGCAACGATGCCCGGGAGTTTGACGGCGCCTTACGGCGCAAAATCGTCGGACAGGACCAGGCTATCGAGAAGGTCGTAGAGATCTATCAGATGTTTCTGGCCGGGCTGAACCCTCCGGGGCGTCCGGTAGGAAACCTACTGTTTCTGGGACCTACGGGTTCCGGCAAGACCCGTGTCGTCGAGGCTCTGGCCGAGTCTCTCTTCGGCGATGCGCGCGCTTGCATCAAGATCGACTGCGCCGAATTCCAGCATTCTCATGAAATTGCCAAGCTGATCGGGTCGCCGCCGGGCTACCTGGGTCACCGTGAGACTCACCCGCTGTTAACCCAGGAAGCGCTGAATCAGTGGCATACGGAGAAGCTCAAGCTCTCGATCCTGCTCTTTGATGAGATCGAGAAAGCCAGCGACTCGCTCTGGCAGCTGCTGCTCGGCATCCTCGACAAGGCGACGCTTACGCTCGGGGACAACCGCCGGGTGGATCTATCCCAGTGCATCATCATCATGACTTCGAACCTTGGCGCTGGAGAGATGAGCGGCCTGGTGGAGGGGGGCATGGGATTCGCGACTCAGGTCACAGAGGTCGACAGCAAGCTCGACGAGAAGATTTCCCGAACCGCGGTGGACGCGGCTCGACGGAAGTTCACGCCCGAGTTTATGAACCGTATCGACAAGGTCGTGGTTTTCAAGACGCTCCGCACCGAGCATCTGAGCCAGATTCTTGAGATCGAACTGGGAATGGTACAGCAGCGAATCCTTTTGGCCGCAGGCGCGAACCAATTTGTCTTCAATTGCACATCCAAGGTGAAGGAGTTCCTGCTCAAGGAAGGAACGGACCCACGCTACGGTGCTCGTCACCTGAAGCGCGCGATTGAGCGGAACATCGTCTTTCCGCTTGCGAACCTGGTGGCCACGGGACAGGTGAAACTCGGCGACTTTGTGCGCGTCGATCTTACCGGTGAGAGTCATTTGACTTTCGTGAAAGAGGCCGAGGGGGCGATGGTTCCGGTCCTGCTCGAACGCTACGGATCAGCGGCAGTGGCTCAGCCAGCCGCGGCTCGCGCGGCCAAGACGGTCAATGGCCGGCGCGAGTTCGGAGCCAGCCCGATCGCCGAAACGAAGTAGACCAAGAGGAAGTAAGGTAAACAGTGAAGGGCGCCGCATGGCGCCCTTTCTTATTTCGAAGGAAAGCTAACTCTTGGCTACCTGATACCTGATTTTGCTAACCCCCCTGCTTCAGCTCCGTCAGCACCTGACGCGCAATCTCTTTCAGAGTCTCGAACACGCCCGCACCCTGGAAGGCGACGGCTTCGATAATCGGCTCATTCTTGCGGCGCAGCTCTTTTGCGAGAGAATCGACCGGCAACACGTTGGGAAGATCGCGCTTATTCAGCTGCAAAACGTAGGGGATTTTGAAGAAGTCGTAGCCGTGTTCCTTGAGATTGTCCATCAGGTTGTCGAGAGCTTCGACGTTGGCGTCCATGCGCTCTTCCTGGGAGTCGGCGACGAAGACGATGCCATCCACTCCGCGCAGGATCAGCTTGCGGCTGGCATCGTAAAAAACCTGACCGGGCACGGTGTAGAGGTGGATGCGTGTCTTGAAGCCGCGTACGGAACCGAGGTCCAGCGGCAAAAAATCGAAGAACAAGGTTCGCTCGGTCTCGGTGGCGAGCGAAATCATCTTGCCCTTCTGTTGTTCGGCGGTTTTCTGGTAGATGTGCTGCAGGTTCGTCGTTTTGCCGCCTAATCCGGCGCCGTAATAAACGATCTTGCAGTTGATCTCGCGGGCTGCAAAGTTGATGAAACTCAAAGATTTCCTCTAAATGAACATACCGCCGAGGCAGTCCGACCCGCTGGAGTGCCAACGCGCTAAAAATTTCCCTAGGGGTACCGCTGGCCTTTATACCATACGGCCATTGTTACTGGCAGGTTACGCAGGTTACTGGTTAGGAGATGATCTCCGCTGGCGTTCTACCGCGCCGCTGGCAGGGGGTAGTATCCGGACTTCGTGGTGATTTTCAGGCCCGGACGCGCAACGCGCACCTCGATATCGCGATATGTGCTGCTCGGTGTTGCTCGTGTCTGATATCCCAGCGTGTATTGATTCCGCGCGTCTCCAGTCGCCCGCATATAAGCCACTTCGATGTTGTCGCGGTTGAACTCGGAGAAAACCTCGCCACCAGTCGCTTTCGCGTACTTCGGCAGGATGTCGCCATAGCCATAGTGCGGCAATCGCAGCTTTTCCAGTTTGCTGTAGATCGGGATCGCCGCCGACTCAACGCCAACTCCGTAGACAGTGACATTCCGGGAAAGCAGAACTTTCAAGGCGTCGCTGTAAGAGACCTTGCTGCCGTACTCACGTCCGTCGCTGATGATGAAGATGACCTTCCGTCGACCGGGGTCGCGTTTGCTCAAATCCAGGGCCGCCCGCACCACCGCGTCGTTTAAAACGCGGACGTCTTTGGGGGGCGCGATGTTGGGCTGAGCTCCGGGCCGCTCAACCGGAATTCCATTTATGGTTGGCCCCTGAGGACCGAGGGGGCCGTTCATGACGGGCGCGCCGTTATTGCTGCCGCGCTCGAGTTTCATGCGATTAAGGACGGAATTGAGCCTGTCTCCAACGGCCGAGAAATCACTCACTTGGCTGACGGTGCTGCTGTAGGTGTAGAGCGAGACTTCGTCATACGGACTGAAGGACCCCGCCAAGGCGGTGTAGGTCTGGGCGACTTTCTGCAATGCGACATCCGGCATCCCGGTGTCGAGAACGATCGCGGCCGACAAAGGCAGCGGATCCACAACAAAGAGCTTTAGCTCCTGCTTTTTCCCATCTTCGAACACGCTGAAATCTTTCGGCCGCAGCCCATCCACCAGGTGTCCGGAAGAGTCTTTTACTGTGACCGGGACGACGACGTAGTTCACCCGCGTCACAATCTTGTACAGGTCTTCACGACTGTTGATGTCACCACCCGGATCGGCCGGAACACTCCCCTCCGGCACCGTCTTTACGGGCGGCATCGCCGGATTGCTACTGGAAGTCGAGCTGTTGGGGGGCGCCGTATTCGCGGGAGGCTGCGTTTCGGGGCGCGGTGCGGGCGGGAGGTTCGAGGGAAACGGTTGGACCGGTCGTGTGGCCGACGGCGCATCGGGAATATCCTGTTGACCCGGCGGCTTTTGGCCCTGATCCTGAGCCCGCGCCACCATGCCGCAGAAGCACACGGCGACCAAGACGGCGGCCGCCTTCCCGAAACCGTTGAAAGCTTTCTGACCCAAAGTCTTATTCTCCAGGTGCGGGCAACCGTAACACGTCTCAGATGCTCCAACCGTGTAAATTGGTAGTACCCAAGCCTACAGGAATAGACTAACAAAAGTCCTTAGAGATTTGCCGAATGCCTAAAGTCCGTCTGCTTCCGCTGATCCTGACCCTTGGCCTGCTGGCTATCGCGCCTCTGGCTGCCCAGCAGTCGTCCCCCTTGAATGCCCCGGCCTCGAATGCGCCTCAGGATTCTTCCAAGGATGACCAGTCGATAGAGACCCTGAAAGTTCGGGTCAACGTCGTCCAGCTCTTCTACAACGTAAAAGATAAAAAGGGCGCGCTTATTCCCAACCAGACCAAGGATGATTTCGAACTTTTTGAGGACGGGAAGCCGCAGACCATCAAATATTTTGCCGCGGAAAGCAATCTGCCGCTTACTCTAGGCATCCTGATCGACTCCAGCGGCAGCCAGGCCCGGGTGCTTGAGATGGAGAAGGAGGTCGGCGGCGCCTTCCTCAACGACATTCTGCGCGAGAAGGATGAAGCTTTTGTCATCGATTTCGATGTGAATGTCGACTTGCTCCAGGATTTCACGAACGACGTTCGGCGCCTCAAAGCCGCCCTCAACAAGGCCAAGATCAACACGGGTGGCGGTGGTGGTTCTCTCCCGGGCCTGGGTGGCGGTCCGATTCCCACCAGCAACCCGCGCGGCACCCTGCTCTACGACGCGGTTTATTTGGCCGCTCACGACGAACTCGCCCATGAGGTCGGTCGCAAGGCCATGATCCTTCTCACGGACGGAGAAGATCAGGGGAGCCAGCTTCGAATCCGCGATGCCATCGAAGCCGCACAGAAGTCGGATTCGATCTGTTACGTGTTGCTCATCGCCGATCGCGGCTTCTACGGGGGCATCGGATATTCCGGCGACTCGGAAATGAAGAAGCTTGCCAATGAGACTGGCGGCCGCGTTATTGAAGTCGGCAACAAATTCGACAAGCTCAAAGACGCCTTCGAGCAGATCGCTCGCGAGCTTCGCAGCCAGTACAACATCGGCTACACCCCTACGAATCCCACTCTCGACGGCACCTTCCGCAAGGTCGAGATCCGCTCGAAACAGGGCTACAAGATCCAATCTCGCAGCGGCTATTACGCGATCGCGCACAGCGACAAATAAACGCAGAAGTTTCGGATCGGCGACGGTCCTCGCATTTTGGCGTGCGTAAGTGCGTCGGAGTGGTTGGAGCGATGAGCGTCCTTGCCCGCCGTTGCGACGGCTCGTGCGCGTGGCACAGCATCGTTCGCGTCAAAGCCTTTGCCCCGATCCAAGGACAAATTGGCTATGATGTGCATCGTCCAAAATCGTTTGTGGCGCTGAAGGGGAATACTTTGCAAAGAATCTTTCGCATCTCCTGCTTGAGATCGATCTTCTTACTTCTTGTTTCAGCATCCTTGGTGGCACCGCTTTCGTCAGCTCAATCGCCGGTTTCACCCCCTCCGCCGCTTCTGCTCGGCACCGCGTGGTATCCGGAGCAGTGGCCCGAGTCGCGGTGGGAAGCCGACCTCGTTTTGATGCAGCAGGCCGGAATTCACATGGTTCGGGTCGGAGAATTTGCCTGGAGCCGCATGGAACCGAGTGAAGGCCAATACGATCTCGACTGGCTCGACCGCGCCATTTCTGCCGCTGCGAAACACGGCATCTACTCGGTGGTTGGTACTCCCACCGCGGCACCGCCGGCGTGGCTGACCCAGAAATATCCTGAGACATTGCGCGAAGACGAGAACGGCCGTCGCGCTGAACACGGAAATCGGGAGCAATACAACTTCGCCAATCCGAAGTACCGCGAGTTTGCACACAAGATCGCGGAGCAAATGGCCAAACGCTTCGGACACAATCCCTTCGTGCTCGGTTGGCAGATCGACAATGAATATGAGATGTCTTCGTTCGACGCAGGCACCAAAGCGCAATTTCAACAATGGTTGAAAGCGCGTTACGGATCTCTCGACAAACTGAACGCCGCTTGGACGACCGCGTACTGGAGTGAAACGTTTTTCGATTGGAGCCAGATCCCGATTCAAACGGGATATGGAAACCCCGGCCTTCTGCTTGCGTGGATGCGCTTTGTCAGCGATACCTGGAGGAGCTACCAGAAGAACCAGCTGGAGGTGATTCGCGCGAACTCCGACTCCCGCCAGTTCATCACCACCAACACGATGGGATGGTTTGATGGCTACGACCACTACCCGGTTGAACAGGATCTCGACCTGGCGGCATGGGATGACTACGTGGGGCAGGGCCATCTCGACGCGGCCCGAAACGGCGCTGCCGACGATCTCACGCGCGGATTCAAACGCAAAAATTTCTGGATCATGGAGACCCAGCCCGGCTCCGTCAATTGGGCGCCCATCAACAACTCGCTCGACCAGGGAGAAGTGCGCGCCATGGCCTGGCACAACGTCGGCCACGGCGCCGACACGATCAGCTACTGGCAGTGGCGGAGTGCGCTTAATGGCCAGGAGGAATATCACGGCACGCTAGTCGGCCCGGATGGCACTCCAGTCCCGCTCTACGGGGAAATCCAGCAGCTCGGGAACGAATTCGCCAAAGCCGGGACGGTCCTTGCGGGTACTTCGCCGAAATCGGAAGTTGCCATCCTGCACTCCTATGACAGCCGCTGGGCGATCCAGTGGCAGAAGCACAACAACGAATATGATCCGGTAAAAGAACTGCTGAGCTACTATCGTCCGCTCCATGCGATCAGCCAGTCGATTGATGTCAGCCCGCCGACGGATCCACTCACGCAATACAAGTTAGTTGTCGCACCAGGTCTCAACGTGCTTTCTGATTCCGCAGCCAAGAACCTGATTGACTACGTCCGGCAGGGTGGCCATCTCGTTCTCGGGCAGCGTTCGGCGATGAAGAACGATGACAATGGTCTGCAGACAGAACGTCAGCCGGGGCCGCTTGTTGAACTGCTTGGCGGACGAGTCGAGCAGTATTACGCTATCGTGGATTCTGTACCTGTGACAGGAAAGTTCGGTTCGAGCCAGGGCAAGCTCTGGGCGGAACTTTTGAGCGCAAGCGCAGCCGATACGGAAGCGCTTGCGAGTTACGGTCCGAGCAATGGGTGGCTCGACGGGAAGCCCGCCGCCATCACGCACAAGGTTGGGAAGGGCCGGGTCACCTACATCGGGGCATGGCTTGACGACGCCGGCATGGCCGCCGCCGCGAAATGGATGACCGATGTTAGCGGCGTGAAGCCCGCGCTTGGCGCCGTCCCCGATGGCGTAGAAGTAAATCCACGCTACGGCCCGAAAGGCGCCGTCTACATCCTGGTGAATCTCTCAAAATCGCAACAGACCGTGACGCTCCCCTCGAGGATGACGGATGTTCTCGAAGGTGGATCGAAGAACTCGGTGTCGCTCCCGCGATATGGAGTCGCGGTTCTGTCGGCGGCTCGGGAATAAAAGGCCGCGACGGGTCGCCTACCCGTGACAGCTGCTACCCTTTCACTATGTCGTCATCGCAGCCGACGGTGGGGCCGCCGGTCGGCCCAACTCCAGCCCGCCCTCCGCAACCCGTTACGCTCACTGGACGGTTCGTCACCCTGGTCCCTCTCGATCCTATTGCTCACGGAACAGCTCTCTACGACGCGAGCCACGGTCCTGAGCGCGAAGACCTCTGGAGATACCTGTTCGACGGTCCCTACCCGAACCGTTCCGCTTTCGATACTCGCCTGCAACGGATGGCTGCCACGCGCGACCCATTCTTCTTCACGATTCTGGGTAACGTTTCGACGAAACCCGTTGGCTACGCTTCCTACATGCGTATCGAACCCGCACACCGATGTATTGAAGTCGGAAGCATCCTCTTCACGCCGATGCTCCAGCGTACTCCCGGAGCGACCGAGGCCATGTACCTGATGGCCCGACACGTCTTTGACGATCTCGGCTATCGCCGATACGAATGGAAATGCAACGCCCTCAACGAGCCTTCTCGTCGTGCGGCCCTGCGCCTGGGGTTTACGTTTGAAGGCATTTTTCGCCAGCACATGATCATCAAAGGCCGCAACCGGGATACGGCGTGGTTCTCGATGCTCGACTCCGAATGGCCGGTTCGCAAACGCAACTTCGAACAGTGGCTTGCGCCGTCGAACTTCGATCTGCAAGGCCGCCAAAAGCAGTCGCTCGCCAGTTTGAATCAAGCGCCTCCGTTCTGACCTTGGCGGCTATTTGTATGTAAACCCGGCAATTAGCCGGAGTGCTGTTCATTCTGAAATCGTCCTTACAATATTTGCGTCACTCAATCGTCTACAAGATGGATGAGTGGGTGGCCGAGCGCAGGTCGGATGACGGTCGATCAGGACAACACGATCTCGGAAGCCGCCTCAGGGGAACGGTCGCGTCTTCGTAATTTCGTTCGCAGACGGGTCGCCAATCCCGAGGATGTCGAGGATGTTGTGCAGGACGTCTTCTCCGAACTGGTGGAGTCGCTTCGCCTCATGCGACCGATCGAGCACATCGGACCGTGGCTGTTTCGTGTGGCCCGGAATCGAATCGTCGACCTCTACCGCAAAAGGCGGCCTGAACTGTCTACGAATGCTTCGGTCGAGATCGACGAGGAGGGAAGTGATGTCGAATTCCAGGACTTACTGGCTTCGCCCGATCCCGATCCAGAAACGGTCTATGAACGAGAGGTCCTCTTCGACGAACTGGAGGCTGCCCTCGCAGAGTTGCCTCCCGAACAACGCGACGTTTTCGTCGCTCACGCCCTCGATGGTCGCAGCTTTGCCGAGCTCTCGAAAGAGACCGGTGTCAGTGTGAATACTCTGCTTTCACGCAAGCGTTACGCGGTGCTGCGTCTCCGCGAACGACTGCAAGGCCTGTACAACAAATTCAGAGAAGGATGATCAAAAATGAAACCGAGAATCGTCGTGAAAGTAATTGAACTCTTAGTTATCGGCGCCATCTTCTTCGCGGGTTTTGGACAAGCGGTGCACTATCTGTGGAATTGGCTGATGCCCGAGATCTTCGGCTTACACGCGATCACCTATTGGCAATCGATCGGCCTGCTCGGACTGGCTTGGCTCCTGTTTGGTGGATTCGGCTGGTTGGGTAGGCCTCGGCGCCATTTCCGCGGAGGCCCGATGGGCCGGCGCCTCCGCCATATGTCTCCAGAGCAGCGCGAGCGATTCTTTCAAATCGTTCTGGAGAGTCTGGAACCTCGGGGCAATCCCGGCGCTACGCCGCAAGAATCGAAGGGCTGATTGACGGGTCCGGAACCGCCTGATTCTTGTTCTGCTTGTTTTTGGAGGAGCGATCGCCCGCGACGGCTGAGACGTAAAGACTGGAATCTAAGAACTGAAAGGGGAGGCAATGAGAAGTGACTTATTCCACCGACGAATACCACTTTCGCCAGGCGGCAACGTCATTCCCGAAACGTTGACCCGAGATGTCGCCCAGCGCCTGCACCGTCCAGGCATGTTGCTGTGGAGTCAGCAGCGAGTCGTCGATCCAATCCACCAGGTTTCTTGCCGCCGTCATGCGCTGAGCCTGCGTGTACATTCCCGATTGCGCCATGCTACAGGCAGCCCGCTCTTGAACAACGGGGGATGGATCGTTACGAAACCGGTCTAGCATCATGGGAATGGTTTCCTCGGTCGCCACAATCCCGAGCGCATCGACCGATGCGGCGCGTACCGAGACATCGGGATCGGCCAGATAGGTCTCAATAATCTTCGCGGTGTGGTCGGTATCGACGCCGCGATTCGCCAGTGCCCCCAACATCCACAATGCCCACACGCGCTGTTGGGGATCGCCCAAAACCCCCTTCACGTAGGCGAGTCCGGCCTCGTCGACCGTAACTCCGTCGAGCGCGATCTCGGCCTGCAGCGCAGCTTCGCGCGCGTGCAGGTCGGGTAAGTTCAGCGCGACGGCTACGAGTTGTTCCGATTTCGGCGTGCGTTGCGTTTTACCCGTCCAATCCGATGAATGAGCGAGGATTTCATCCGCTGCCTTGGAATCACCCATGGTTATACGCTGCAGTAATTGTTCCACGGCCGACTGGGCCGGTTCGTCTACCCTGCGCGTACTGGCCCTCTTCGTCACCTTGGGGCCCGTTAACTTCGCAAGTTGAGCGACTTCCTGTTTTCCGATGTAGCCGGCGGCGGCAACCATCGCCAACGCCGCCGCGATCACAATCCATTTCTGCGAGGAGCGTTCTGCGACGACATGAATGGGCGAGTCCGCGCTCGGCATCGGCGCGCTGCTGGCATTCTGGATTTCGACCAGGGCCCGCACCACATCTTCGTCAGTTGGTTGGACCGACGGGGCATCAGGCTTCGACCCCGACGCCGAAAACTCCGGCTTTCCAAAATCGGACATTCCGCAAATCGTAGGCCACACACTTCGGCCTCTCAAGTTACGGCAGTGTCAGAGCGAGGTTACGCGGAGGGACAGTGTTGCCTGTTAATGCTTTGAGTCAGTGGTGAAGGCATCGATTTTGCGAGCAGTCAGAAATCAGCCGTTCGCGATCTAGGCAGTTTGTCTCAGAGGATTGGGTGAGCGCTTTGCCTGCGCTTGCCGGTCATGCTCGCGAGAGCTTTCACTTGTGGTCTCGGAACTTCGGGGAGATGAGCTAAATGCCACTTGAACCGTCTCAGGGTCCTCACTTTTCATCCGCGGGGGCTTCAAATCCCAACGGCAAAATACGCATCTGGTTGCCTGTGAGTACACTACCCGCCCGTACGCGACACACCGGTAGTTCGGACAATACTTCATTCGAAACCTCATCCGCACTTCGGTTCGTCCGCAGGGTAGTCGTCCCCTTTGAGGAAGTGCTACATACTGATGCAACCGTAGCACGAATCATGAAGTGCACATGCGCTCTTTTTTCGCTGGGACGGATTGGTTTTTCCGCTCGAAAAAGTTGTACACCGCAGTGAGTCGCCTCTGGCTCAACCTTTGCGATCTTTCAGCCGAATCACGAATTTCAGCCCTGACCACACGTCATTCACGGCGCATACCTTCACATCGACGAGTCCGGCCTCGAGACCGATGCGCCGCACGATGTTCTCATCGAGGTCGGACGCCACTCCCGATGTTTTCTTTGGCCATGAGATCCATAGCATTCCTGCCGGCGCGATTTGTTGCGCTGCTCGTGCGAACTGCTTCTTCAAGTCCGCCTGCGTCTTTACGAAGACCATTGCGAAATCGAGCGGTCCGCGCGCGTCGGATGCGACATCACAGGTGCGCAGCGCGTCGCGCAGTTCTGCTCGCACGTCCGCCGGCAATTCGACGAACGACACGCGAAACTTTTCTTTGATGCCCAGCTTTTTGGGAAGAGGAGTGCCGGAGTATCCCGCCATGCCGGCTATTGTACGGGTGCGAAGTATCCGCGTCGCGAACGGACATGAAGATTCTTCTTGTCCATCGCCACGATTTCAATCGTCCGATAGCGACCGTCGGCCTTGAAGTCGGCGGGCTTATACGACACCGCGTACTGGCTGCGCAGTTCGTCCTGGATTTCCGCGAAGGCATTGCTCACATCGCGCAACTGGAAGGGGAAGAAGGCGCGACCCCCGGTGGCGTCCGCAATTCGCTCCAGCACCTTGTCGCCCTTGCCCTTCATGCCCGAGATGTTGGTGCTGATCGTGTACACAATCACATCGGCGCGCTGCGCCATGTCGATCGCTTCCTCGCGCGTCACGTGGCTCTGGTTATCCTCGCCATCACTTAGCAGGATGACCGCACGTCGCACGGCGCCCGCTCGGGGCGCCTTAAGGAGTTTGTCGCGGCATGAAAAATAGAGCGCGTCGAACATCGCGGTTCCTCCGCCCGGACGAAGGGCGCGTACGCCTCGCGACAACATCTCCGTGTTATCCGTGAAATCCTGCGTGACTTCCGGCGTCACGTCGAAACCCACGACAAATGCCGCGTCATATTTCGGACGCACTGTCTGGTTCAGGAACTCGATTGCCGATTCCTGCTCGAACTTGAAACGGTCGCGTACCGAATTGCTCGCGTCCACAAGCAATCCCACTTGCAAGGGCAGATCGGTCTGACTCTTGAAATCGCGAATCTCTGCGGCTGGCTTCGCGTCGTCGGAAAAGGTGAAATCGTTCTTCTTTAAATCTTTGATGTAGCGGCCATGCTTGTCGGTCACGGTGAACACGACATTGACTTCGTTGACAGTCGTTCGAATCGTGGCGACGTTCTCGTCTTCCTGGGTGGATGACTGCTGCGCGTTCGCACCAGGCGTCCTGGCGTTGGAACCGGAGGTCGCCTGCATCGCAGCCTGTGGCGCTTTCTCCGGCGGCGTAATGGGCGCTTGCCCCTGATTTTGAGTTGTCGCTGGGGAGATGGGATTTCCGTTTTCGGAGGTCTGGGCAAGTGTGGCGAGCCCTAAACATCCCATTGCCAGGACGAGAGAAATGCCCCGCTGGTTCATCTACCACTTATTATATCCGGTCGTTCATGGGGGAGAGCAGTCGTTAGGTTCCGTTCCGAGGAAGATGCGAACAGGCCCTCAATCTTCCAAGTTTCGCAAGACCTCTTCCAACTCTTTTGGTAGCTGCGTTGTGAACGATAAGGCTTCGCCAGTCCGCGGATGCCGTATTTCCAGTGCCGCGGCGTGGAGAAAATTACGGCCCAGCGAGAGCGTCCCTCCAACGCGGGACTTCACCTCGCGCGCGGCACCATACAAGGCATCGCCGACCACGGGGTGGCGGAGTGAGGAAAGGTGCACCCGAATCTGGTGGGTACGGCCTGTATCGATCTTTACTTGCAGCAGGGTGAACTTTCCAAAAGCGGAATTCAGGCGCTTTTCTACGACGTAATGCGTGATGGCCTCGCGTCCTCCGCTGGCCCGCGTGGTCATGCGGACGCGCCTTACGCTGTCACGACTGATACTCGCACGAATCGTCCCACGATCCGCCTTCACCCAGCCGTGGACCAGCGCGATGTAGGTTTTCTTGGCTTCACGCCGGGCGAACTGGGCCGCCAGTTTGCGGTGCGCCTCGTCATTTTTTGCGACGACAATTAATCCGCTTGTCTCTTTATCCAGACGGTGAACGATTCCCGGGCGCAACTCTCCGCCCACGCCTGAGAGTTCGCCGAACCGATGCAACAATGCATTTACAAGGGTCCCACGGTTACGGGCATCGTCGCTGGCACCCGCGCCCGCGTGTACCAGCATTCCGGCGGCCTTGTTTACGATCGCCATATCGTCGTCTTCAAAAACAATGTCTAGCGGAATGTCTTCGGGCGTCGCACGGAGCGGCTCGATCTTCGCCCGGCCTTCGACCCTGATCTGCTCGCCGCCTCGCAAGCGCAACGACGCTTTCACCTGCTCGTCGTCCACGAGCACCATTCCCTGTTCAATCATTTGCTGCACGCGCACACGGCTCACCTCCCCGATCTTGCTGACGAGGAACTGGTCGAGGCGAGCGCCTGCATCCTCCGCGAGAACGGAAAAGACAATCGGGAACGTTTGCATCATGAAAGCAGGTTAGAAACTAGATGAGTCTATCTCACCGAGAGGGACACTTCTCTGCACAACCAGCCGGTTCGTCGTCGCAACCCTGCCATACCAGAGCCCCGAATCCTTGATCGTGCGCTTCTGGTCGCGGTAATCCACATAGATTAGACCGTAGCGCTGGCTGTAACCGTCGGTCCACTCGAAGTTGTCCAGCAAACTCCAGGCGTGATAGAACGAACCTTCGCGCCATCCGCAATGGCTCGCGACAGCTCTGCGAGGTGCTGGCGGAAAAATTCCGATCGCCGGGTGTCCGGCACGCGCCCATTTTCTTTTTCGTACGGCCCATCCAGATAGCTGCAACCGCTCTCCGTCAGCTCAATTACGGGATGGATGTATTCGCATGAGATTTGCATGAGCAGATCGTAGATTCCGCGCGGCCATACTTCGAGCCCCGCGTCGGTGAGCGGACCCTCGGTCGGCATCTCAGCGTGAAAGCGCGTGTAGCGATCGCGGCCTCCCGCTTCATCCGATTCAATTTCAGTTCCGAAGCTGCTTTGTCCCGATCGGCCCTTTCCGCTTGCGTCCGAGACAATTCTCCGCGTGTAGTAATGAAAGCCCACCCAGTCGCGGAGCTTTCAAGAGTTTCTCGTCGCCTGATTTGAAGCCCATCGCTTCGTAAGGCGTTCCCAGCGCAAACGCCTTCCGATATTCGCCGTGGGTGGGGGCATGCAAAAAGAAGACATTATTCATCGCGTGGTAGCGAGCCGCAGCTGCGCGATCCGCCTCGCTTTCTGTCTTCGGATATGCGGGAGCCATACCGTACGCGCTGCCCACCTCTGCTCGCGATGCTACTGCTTTGATCGAGCGCTGCGCCTCCGCCTGCGCCAGCGCTACCGTGTGGATCGCCTTCAAGAACTGTCCGTAGTCGGATTTCCCTGGCGCATGCACTCCGACGCCGTAGCCCAAATAGCAAAACGTCCACGGCATATTGAACGGAGCCCAGATCGTGATCCGATCCCCGAGATGCTTCGCGAGAATGCCCGCATAGTCCGCAAAGAATCCCGCCAAGTCGCGATTCGGCCATCCACCGCGGTCTTCCAGCGCCTGCGGCAGGTCCCAGTGATACAGCGTCACCAACGGGCGGATCCCCGCCTCGAGCAACGCGTCCGCGAGCCTGCTGTAATGGTCCAACCCTCCTGACTGACGGCGCCTGTACCGGCGGGCAGAATCCGAGCCCACGAAATCGAAAACCGATAACCTTTTTGATTGAGTTGCTTCAGCAGGCCGATGTCTTGCTTGTAGAGGTGATGCTGGTCACACGCGACATCCGCTGTCGCGGCGCCCTTGATTTTCCCAACCTCGTGCGAGTATCGATCCCAGATCGATTCGCCCTTCCCGTCAGTATTCCAAGCGCCCTCGACTTGATACGCGGCGCTCGCCATCCCCCAGACGAAATCTTTTGGAAAACGCGCGCTCTGAATCATCGGCGCAGAGACGGCGCCCGGGATCTGCTCTGCGTTGCGTGCTGATTCAAGAAGGCCGCGTTTGGCAAGCCATGCGCCGCCGACGGTGGTCGCGGACGCAGTGAGGAACTCTCGGCGATTCATTGGTAAGCCCCTTTTCGGAGGCCACCAACCTAGCACTATTCAGCCGTGGAGTATAGACAGAAAATCGATTTTGTAGGGTATCTACGCCCGCGCGACAACTGTCTTCCGCGCGTTGCTCTTCAGCCACCAGATCACGCCACCCAGGATCACCAGCCCAAGCGCGATGACTTGCGTTCCACTCAAAGCGCCGCCGAGCACGGATCCGCGTCCCGGGTCTCCGCGCAGGAACTCAATCAGGAAACGCGCGACTCCATACAGAATCAGGTACGCGCCGAAGACCTGTCCATCGAACTTCTTCCGCTTGAGCATCCACATCAACAGGAAGAAATTTGCCAGTTCGACGGCGAACTCAAACAGCTGGGTCGGCTCGAGCGCCTCATTCAAAGGTGTTCCGACGAGTTGGTTTGCCACCGGATTGGTAAAGGTGACGCCCCACCACGCGTGTGTCGGTTTGCCGAAGCAGCATCCGGCTGCAAAACAGCCGAGCCTTCCGATTGCGTGTCCCAAGGCGAGTCCAGGAGCAAAGGCGTCACACGTGGCCAGCGGGGGCATGTGTTGTTTCCGGATATACCATACGGCCGCGAGCAACGCGCCAATCAGGCCACCGGAAAAAACGCCCCCGGCTTGCAGTGTGCTGAGGCTGAAAATGTCGGTCCAGTGGGAGTAGGTGTTCCAGTCGTAGATCACGTACAGAATCTTTGCGCCGACGATGCCGCACAGGACAACCAGAATCCCCAGGTTCCAGGCTTTATCGGGATCGATGCCTTGCCGCTCGGAATTGCGCACGCTGATCCACAAGCCGAGGAGCACGCCGGTTGCGACCAAAAAGCCATACGTGGGCAGGAAAAACCGCCCGTAATGAAAAAGTTGTGGGTACACGTGTATTTAGATGCGGAGAAACCCCGCCACGACTAGTTTAGCAGGGCATCCTCTGCAAAGAAGGCGTTTCGAGTTCCCGTTCCATAATCGTTGCTGATGACCGAGCTTACGCGGGCTCCTCCGGTCCCGTACCAGGTCTACACAATAACTTCGCTATTCGGGAGTGATCACGGCCTCCTTCTTCGAAATCTTGCGGAGGAAGTCTTCGCCCGTCGCGATATGTTGGTCCACCAGGCGAGGGGGAGTATGGGCCAGCCATTCCGCAAGCGATATGTCTTGATACTCCGGCGTCGGAAACACTTCCAGGAATAACAGATCCGTGTCACCAATATTCTCGATGTAATGGGGCATCGACTTTCCGATGTAGCCGACGTCGCTGGGGTGGAAGTCCATGGTGCGGGCATGTCCTCCCGCCGAAAAAACGGTCATTCTGGCTTCACCCTTGACGTAGTACTGCCACTCATCCTCATTCGGATGCCAATGGAGTTCCCGTAACCCGCCAGGCTTCACGGTAACGATTGCCGCCGCGATATTGGTGGCCGGGAAGTTTTTCCGATCCACAATCTTCACGCTCCCGCCGCTAGTTTCTTTGGTCGGCTTCATCTTGCCCGCGAAGAATGCAAAGGTATTCGGAACCGGTCCCGAGCCCTCGTACACTTCCTTCTTTTCTTCTTGGAGTGGTCGCGGCAGGTCGCGTGGAAAGATGAATAACTCGCGCTTCGGCACATCCTTGAAAGTGGATTCCGGGGTGTTGAAGTTCTTTGCCAGGACTTCTTTCGGCGTGTGATGCAGCCAGTCGGTGAGAAGAAAGGTCTCGAACTCGTTGAAGTTGCCGTCGTCAAAGACCAAGATGAACTGGCATCCATCTGGCCCGAGACCCTGAATCGAATGGGGTACGCCGCCCGGGAACAACCAAAGGTCTCCTTCGTTTACATCTTCCACGAAGGCGCGGCCATTCTGATCGACGGCTGTGATGCGCGCTGACCCGGTGGTCATGAAGGCCCACTCCGCACCCACATGCCAATGAAGTTCGCGAATGCCGCCTTTGATCAGTCGCATCTCCACCCCCGCTACTTTCTTGGAGATGGGGAGGTCTCGAACGGTAACTTGCCGAGTCCACCCGCCGGTCTCGATGCGCTTGTGCGCGGAACTGAACGGATACTTAAACGGCGGCTGTCCACCTGCATCGGTCGTGGGCGGGAAGACGGAGTCGGGTTCGGCTGCGTCCAAAGTCTTGTTGATCGGGCCGGGCTGAGTCTCGTTGATACCCTTATGATCGTCACCACTCATGTCGCGCGTTTGTTGGGCTGAGGCGAGGATCGGAAAGCCCGCCGCTACTGCCAGAGCTGCCGAGCTTCTTTCCAGAAAATTGCGTCGACTCAGATCGGGCATTCGACGCGCAGCAATGTTGGTCGTTGTTTGCTGATCTTCCGTGGGACTTGCCATATTCCTTTTCCTTTCTTGGAGAACTGCACGCCCCCTCGTTTCGTAGTTCGATTGCAGCTGTGAGTGCTGAGTTTCAGACGCGTACTCCGTCCTCGCGGGTTGTAGACGTGCGCTAGGGCCAAGCGTCGACTGGTTGTCATTCAGGTGCACGAATGCCCGAAGAGGGTCGCGAAACGCAGGATGTGTTTTTGGGAGGTCGTCTCTTTGGGTCTTCGGGTCTTCGCGACGGATGGTCGCTTAGGGAAGCTGAGGACTGACAGTGTAAGAAAAAACCGACCCGCCGAGCCGTGTGGTGGGCCGAGAATGAACCCGTCGTTAGACGATGGGAACCCGCCGCGACCCTTTAGGCATCTCCGCATGACGGAGCGTCGCACACCGGATCGTTATTACGAGTCGAGTCCCCGTTCATTCGGTGTTGGTTCAAAAATCGGTTACCACCATCACCAACTTCGCAGGTCGGCTTTCAGGATTGGATGCTAGGCAAACCCTTGAAGTTTCGCAAGCCCTTGCACGTAAAAAGTTGGCACTTCACTTGCCACGGTCCCTAGGCTCGCCAGGCACGACGGAACGTAAAGCGATGCAACCGTTCACCAAAACCACCGTCAGAACTGATCTTTGCGCTTCGTGCATAAAAACAAAAGCCGCCAATGCGGCTTTTGCACCTCTTGTGGATTCTTGTTACGTTGGTTTGATCGTCTACCGCGAGCGCCCTTCTTCCAGAACTTTGTCGAGGGCGCTGGCCAGCTTGTGAGCCCGTTGCTGGTATCCGCTACCCCCGCCGTCATTTCTCTTGCGTAACAGGTGATATTCGTCGGCAATATTCAAGGCCGCGAGAACGGCCAGCCGGACGGTGTCGATCGTGTTTGTCTGCTCGGCAACTGCGCGCATCTTGGCATCGACATATTCGGCGAGCTTCAAAATGTAATCCGGATCCGAGCCTCGTAAGTTATAGGCCTGATCGAAAATCTCCACGCGGACGCTGGTATTGTTCGCGTCCTTCACCGGATTCTGCCGCGTCGCGGTTGCCATAATGCCTCTCCCTGTTTCGATCCTTTGCAGACCCTAGCTGGCAGCCTGCTCTTCGCCGACCGCATCGATCTGTCGCAACATCTTCTCCACCCGCGAGCGCACTTCCTCGCGATCCTTGCGCAACTGCACCGTCTCGCGCCGCAGGGTATCCACTTCGTCCCCGACTTCCTTCAGTTGCGCTCGCAGGCGCTGCACCTCGCGCTCTGCAATCGCGCGTGCCTCCCGCGACTCTTTGTACATCTCAATAGTGCGATAGACCTTGTCTTCCAGTGCCTGGAAATCGTCAGCCGGAACCTCGGAGGGTACCTCTTCCACTGCTTTGAGAACCATGATGAATATTCCTGATCAGAATTGGGGCACAGACCTTTAGCGCAGTATACTCCAGATTTCTGTGGAAACAGCTAGGGTGTGGAGCGTACTTTCCTCAATCGCCCCGCTGCCTCATCGAGCGTTTCATCCCGTTTGCAGAACGCGAATCGTACCTGCCTTGCGCCATCCTTCGCATCACGATAAAAGCTCGAGCCCGGCACCGCCGCCACTCCGATTTCGCTCACCAGGTGTTTTGTAAAAGTCACATCATCGGAAAAACCGAACTTGCTGATGTCGGTCATCACGTAGTACGCGCCACGCGGCCGAAAACAACGAAACCCAGCCTCCTCAAGCGCAGGTATCAGCCGATCCCGGCGTTTTCGGTAGCCTTCCGCGAGATTCGTGTAGTAGCTTTGGGGAAAATTCAGCGCCGACGCGCCTGCTTCCTGCAGTGGAGCAGGGGCCCCGACTGTCAGGAAATCGTGAACCTTGCGAATGGCATCGGTGATCTTCGGCGGCGCGATCGTCCATCCCACCCGCCATCCGGTCACGCTGTAGGTCTTCGACATTCCGTTGATCGTGATCGTGCGCTCCTCCATCCCGGGCAGGGACGCCATCGAAATATGTTTCGTTCCGTCATACAAAATGTGCTCGTAGATCTCGTCAGTGATGGCGAGCACGTTAAACTCCACGCAAAGATCACGAATCAACTCGAGTTCGGCCCGAGTGAAAACCTTGCCCGTCGGATTGTTCGGGGTGTTTACGATGATCGCCTTGGTATGGCGGTGAAATGCCGCACGCAGTTCGTGCTCATCAAATGTCCACTCGCCCGCGGACTCATTCGGAGGACGCAACTTCACAAACCGTGGTTTTGCCCCGCTCAAGATCGAATCTGGGCCATAGTTCTCGTAGTACGGCTCGAAGATCACTACCTCGTCGCCGGCGTTACATACCGCCATCAGCGTCGAGATCATCGCCTCGGTTGAGCCGCAGCAAACGGTCACCTGCTTTTCCGGATCGACCTTTACTCCCTGCCACACACCCATCTGCCGCGCGATCGCGCCGCGCAGGCTCTTCGCTCCCCACGTGATCGCGTACTGGTTAACGTCTGCGCCGATTGCCTCCTGAGCAGCCTTCTTGATCTCTGCCGGCGCCGGAAAGTCTGGAAATCCCTGAGCCAGATTCACTGCGTTATGAACCATCGCCTGGCGGGTCATCTCGCGAATGACCGACTCGGTGAAATGCTCGACCCTGTCGCTGAGGAAATGTTTGTGGATCGCGGTTTCGGACATATCCGGGTCAGACTAGCACAGCGGGAAATGATCGGAATGTTCGGGGAAGGTGTCGAACTTCTTGGAGTGCAAATCCAACGTGAGCAAGGCGAACAAAACGGCAAGCCCCAACCCGCCCAACCATTACTTCTTAAACACTTTGCGCTTTATATCAGGCCAGAACTCGGCAAACGCGTCGCTGGTCATACGGCCTAATACACCCCAAACGCAACGTACCACGGCGTGGCTAGCGTCGGCTTCACTATCGGCGCGCCAGGTATTCGACAGAAAGTTGTTGCCGACGTTTCCAACGTAGCGCGCATACGCGGGACGCCACTGTCCCGAACGATTGGGCGCTAGAAACGTCGTCTTCACTACATACTTTGCCCGCCGTCCGAACCCACTTTGGCCTGAGCGAAAATAGCGCGGATCTTCCCCCCATGCCGAACCCAACGTGGCCTCGATCAGATTTCCAGTGGCAACACCGGTCAGCCGCATCCCGTTACGCTTTCCGAAACCATCCCAATGAGTTCCGTATTCAGATGGGACGTCGCGCAGTGTGCCCCAGGCCGAGCTGATAGGGCCCACGATAAACAGGCGAGAGGGGCTCACGGTTGAGCTCATGAACCAACGTAATTTGTCCGCAGCCATGGCCGGTTCATAGTGGGGAACCGGGTCGGTGTGCATGATGGTGAGTGCACGCTCAAAAGGGCCTGCATCCGCGTTAGCATTTTGCCCGAAGGCAGGTGAGGCAAGGAGAGAAAACAGCAGAACCCACTTCATGCAGACTCCGACCTTCGTAATGCAGAGCGGAGAGAGGATTTATGACGGTAGCTTCGATTGCTTTCGAATATATACGCGTCTGGTTAGAAAGCCCACGTCAGTTTTGAAAAATTCTGGCGTGCATGAGTAGACTCGGTCTTCCACGCATGCGACGGACGACTAATGGTTCGCGACTGAATCAGGGTAGTGATAAGAGTAGCCGTGTTCCTCATTCCCTGACACATGCCGAGTGTTGTACTCGAGCACATAGTTCAAGTGCTCTCGATCGAGCGGATACTGTCCCGGGTACGGATATCCTGACATCGCGCGGAAGGGAAGCGGTTCTACGGTGAATCCATCGGCGGCGTAGAAATCCATGTCTTTTTCGTAACCGTTTACAAGGAAGAAGTAGTCGCGCGACCAACCCGAGGGCAGCGCGGGAAGTTTGGCTGGGTCGAATTCAAGTGCGATCTCGTCGCCCGTTCCGAAGATGACGAACTTGTCGTCGAAAGCGGTCAACAGCGGCAGCACATCGCCGTAGCGGGTGTAGTCTCCCGATTGCCTCGCGAACGGCCCGGTGGGGCTGACGTCTTCGTACACATACTTCACATTGCCGCGAGGTTCGCCCTCGATCTGCCGGGGATGTCCGTAGAAGTTGAGTCTCGCGCTGGCCAGCGAGGCCGGTGTTACCCGCACCTGACCATCTTGTTTGCTGCGGTCGATCAGGATGCTGTCCCAGTAGACCTGAAGATTTGTGGTGATGCGAATCTTGCGCGTGCCGATCGGCAATTTGCCCGTGAGATCGGGCGTCATCGTCCGCGGCCCGCCAGCGGGGAAGCCCATGTCGTCGAGCACGCGTATCCATTTGCCGTCGCTACCGAGCGCTTCGACGTAGGGCGCGATCGATTCGACCTTGGCCTGGTGCGCGGCATATACGCTGGTCGCCGTGTAGTACTCCGTCTCGCCGTGCATGAGAAGCACGAGTGGGCCGCCTTTGTACGGCTCGTCCAGATCGAGTTCAAGCGAGTGTGTCTTCGTGAATCCGTGGAAGGGAAGCAATTCGAAATCGCCGAAGTACTGCTGGGCGCGCAGCTTCGGCATCAGGTCGCGACCGTGTTCGTCGCGGGCAGCGACGGGCAGTTTCGCGCCAGAACTCTGGATCACTCGAAATGGCGGAAATGGCGGATTGCTCGCGAAATATTCATTCGGAAACACATCAAATCCGCTCGCGTGATCGATGGCCAGCAGCTTCACCTCGTCGAGGTAGACCGCCTCCTCCATTGGCTCCATCAGCCGGAAACTCAGCTTGCCGTCTTTCAAGTGGATCGTGTTCCGATCGACCTTGATGTACTCCGCTGGCCGCGGAACGTTGCGCTCGTTCGGACCGACCCAGTGGCCGACGACGCCCGCGCCGATCATGTCGCCGACAAGTTCGTAGTGGTGACCGTCCCAAACGAACAGCGTCGGACAAGAACTACCACGACGATCGAGTTCGAGATAGGGCACCTCGCGGTTGCCGGCGACTTCGATCTCATCCTGCAGCACGCCTGTTGGCCAGAGCATTCGGACCACGTCTGCTTGCTTTGCCTGCCCGAGACCGACGGTTAGGTATGGCGAGTTCTGACCCAGATATCCCGAGGACCCGTAGATCTCAAACTTCTGCCGATTTGCGCCTGAGAAGACTTCGACTTTTGTCCCGATGGCTGACTTGTTGTCGTTGAGTCCTTTCAGGTTCAGGCGCAACCAGTTGTTCTTGTTCCCACCCTCATTGCGAAGCAAAACCGCAGGGCCGTGATTCTGCGTGATGAGGAGATCGACCGCGCCGTCACCGTCGTAGTCGCCGGTGATGATCGCACGAGGGTCTTTCAACTGAATCTTGTCGAGACCGACATCGGCGGTGACGTCTTTAAATCCGTCTGGCCCGAGATTGCGGAACAACCGCACCTCGCCCTTGCCGTCTTTGGTTTCGCCGACGGCGACGAGATCGACCCAGCCATCGTTGTCGTAGTCGATGGCGGCGATGCCATAGGCGCGGACCCAGTCGACCTTCGGCAATGGGACTTGCTCAAAGCTCTGTCCATGCTTGTTCTGCCAAAGCGTGATGACGGGCGTGTCCCAGTGAGTAAAGGCGAGATCCATCCAGTCGTCGTGGTTGAAGTCGAGAACGGCGGCAGCATCGGTGATGCCGGGCATTTGAGCCGCCCAAGGATGCCGAACTACAAACTTGCCCTCACGCGGGTTTTCGTAAATCGTCGGGGGAAACAGTGCATTCCCAACCAGAATGTCGATCGCGCGATCGTTGTTATAGTCAGTCCCGATTGCTCCGAAACTGGGAGCCACTCCTTGTAGACCGATATCCGCGCTAACGTCGGTAAACGTGCCGTCCCCGTTGTTTCTCCACATAACGTTCGCGGGGAAAGTGTTGCCTGCGCTACCCCCATTCGATTTTGGCCGAGGATCAAAGGCCGGTCCATCTTCATATCTCGTAACGTACAGATCTAAATCACCATCGTGGTCGTAATCGATGAAAACTAAACCTAGGCCGAACTTAGGCTTCCCCGTAGAGACAGTAAGGCCCGCTCTCTCAGTCACGTCTTTGAAGGTGGCATTTTTTTCGTTATGGAACAGCAGAACTCGATCAGTCACGGCGAGTGCTATGTCCGTTGCTCCGTCATTGTCATAGTCTCCCGCCGCGCATGCCATACCGTGAAGCGTCGGATCCAACCCTGCCTTTTTCGTCACGTCCTCAAGCTTTCCCTCACCAAGGTTGTGATACAGCGCTATGCCGCCACCCGGACCGCCATCCGCCAGGAACACATCGATCTTCCCGTCGCCGTCGAAATCGAGAAAACAAGCTCCTGATCCCAATAACGAAGCCAAATCCTTTGTCTCACCAGGCGCGGGTGTTCCTACTAACCCCGCCTCCTTGGTCACATCCACGAACTTCACCGCAATCGGCGGAGGAACCGTGGCTACCACGCCCGCGGACTCTTCGGCCCGCGAATATTTGCCCTGCTCTCCATAGGCCAGACTCATCGGTGATCCCAGCTTGTTGTCTTTGATGTATTGGAACTTCTTCAAGTGTTCGTGTGCGTGCTCCGACTGACCGGACTGCTGGAAGGCGCGTGAAATGCCGAACTCCGCCGAAGCGTGCAACGGATTTAACCTCAAGGCATGCTCGAACGATTCGATCGCCGGAGGATACCGCTTTCCCTGCGCATAAGCCGTCCCCAGGAAATACCACGAGTCCGCATCGTTCGGATCTATCTCCACCACCCGCTTAAACGCGGCCACCGCCGCATCGGTGTCGTTGGTGTTCTTATAAAAGAGCCCGAGGTTGTACCAGGCATGCGGGTCTTTCGGGTCCTGCTTGACCACATCCTCCAGAATCGCTTTCGCTTCATCCACTCTCTGCAAATTCAGCAGAGCGACGCCGCGATTCATCTTTGCGACTTCCATCTTCGGGTCTTGCGCGTTCGCAGCCTCGAACGACTTCAATGCCTTCTCGAAAAGCTGCTGGTTCATGTACGCTACGCCGATGTTATTCAGGCGCGACGCCTCGCCCACTTTGGCGCTCGCATCCGTGTCGGCGGCACGATAAGGAGCCGCCGCAAACAGTCCCGCGATCACCAGCAATACCAGCAACATCATCAAGACGCGAATCGATCTCATGACCCGAATCAGCTCCATCCGGCTAACGATCTCCGCCCATATTTGCAGGGATATTTACGCTTCGAAGGTACCACGATCGGCGGACCACACGCTTCATTTGCGGCGAGCGCGACGCTCACCCGACAGCCGCCGGGACGGCGGCGCTACACTTCTGAGTTCACCCCTAATTTTTCGCGACCTTCACAGTTGCGGTCCGCGGACCTGGTTGCTTCCCGTAGGCCTTGGTGCCCACCACACCTTCCCCTTCTTGCACCGTGACGGTTTGATCGGCCGCCAGGCTTGCGATTTTGTCCACCTGACCGCTCGGCCATTGCACTTCGACCGTTTCCGCTTTTGTCGCGCTTCCCAAACCGAATGTCAGCACAAGTTCACTCTGCGAGAGATAACTCGATCCGCTGCGCAGCATCTGCCACTGGTTTGTTCCGCCGGAACTCATACGAACGACTGTACCAATGCCATCGCGATTTGATTTCGTGCCGACCAATTTCAAACGCAGACTGTGATTCGTTCCACCTTCGTTGTGAAAGAGCCAGGCACGACCGCCGTTGGTCGTGACCAGAACATCCAGTGCCCCGTCATTGTCGATGTCTGCATACGCGGCGCCCCGCGCGACCTTGGGACTTGCGAAAGCGCTTCCCACTTGCGCCGTCGCTTCCTGAAATTTTCCGCCGCCGAGATTGCGAAACAAGTGCGGAGGCTCCGCATAAGACACGCGCTTCTGCACTCGTTCGATTTCGTTTTCGATGTGTCCGTCGGCTACGAAGATATCCGGCCATCCATCGTTGTCGTAATCGAAGAAGAAGCATCCGAATCCCAATGTGACCAGAGTGTTCCGGCCCACCTCAGAGCGCGGCGCTTCGTCGACGAATAAGCCATTTCCTTCGTTGTGATAGAGCGACAGCATCTGGTTGGCGAAATTGGTGATCATCAGGCTCGCATGACCGGACCGGTCGTAATCGGCAGCATCCACACCCATGCCGGCGCGCGCCACGCCATCTTCGCTGAACGCGATTCCTGCTGCGACTGCTTTTTCTTCGAAGGTGCCATTCTGTTTGTTGAGATAAAGTTTGTTCGGCTGCGTGTCGTTGGCCACCGCGATGTCGGGCCAGCCGTCGCCGTTGTAATCAAGGATCGCCAATCCCAGGCTCTTCGAAGTCGGGTCGTTCAACCCGGACTTCTGGGTCGCATCCTCAAACTTGCCGCCGCCCAGGTTATGCCACAGGCGCACCGAGGTTCCTTTGTACGACTCCGGCGTGCAATACGACTTGTGTGCGCCATCGAGCGTGCAATAGATGTCAGTCGGCTGCGACCACTGCACATAGTTCGCGACGACGAGATCGAGTTTGCCGTCGCGGTCGTAGTCCACCCAAGCCGCGCTCGTCGAGAACTCGTTTGGACCCCACATCCCGGCCGCTTTCGTCACATCGGTAAACGTCCCGTTGCCATTGTTGTGAAACAGGTGGCTCTGTCCGAGGGCCGTGATGAAGATGTCATCGTGTCCGTCATTGTCGTAGTCTCCTACGGCCACGCCCATACCGAACATCGCAACCGCGAGTCCCGCTCTGGCGGTAACGTCGGTAAACGTACCGTCATGGTTGTTGTGATAAAGCTTCAGCGTCGAAGGAGTCTTTGTGTGGCCGGGCCAATCTTCGCCGTTTACCAGCAGGATGTCTGGATAGCCGTCGCCGTCATAGTCGATAAACGCGCAGCCGGGGCCCATCGTTTCGGGCAGATATTTTTTTCCGAACGCAGCGTTGTTGTGCGTGAATCGAATTCCGGCCTGGGCAGTGACGTCGCGGAAGGTGATGTTCTGCGCGTGCGAAGATCTCGCAATCAAGCAAGAAAGCAGAAGAACAAATGAGAGTCGAATCTTGGTCATGGGAAAATGAAAGGCCTTTATTGCGAGGCGCCCGCGAATGTCATCGCTTCAGCCGTCGGATGGTGGTGCGCCAGCTTGGTTGCCTTATCGGGTAATGCCACCGAAACGTGCTCGTGTATGCTCTGCCGCTCGTTATTGTCTTCGGGATGCAGCTGCCGATAAGGGCCCGTAATTACCTGGGAAGCCTCATCTGCCTTGAATCGCAGATAGCGTTCCTGATGTTCTTTGGCCAGCTTCTCATCGCCCATGCCGTTGGAACAGAGCATCAGGTTGTAGTGCGCCTGCAGGTCCTCGGGATCAATCTCGAGTACTGAGTGTAGCAACTGCACCGCTTCCGGATACTTACGCTCGAGAAACAAGATCCGTCCCAGATCGTTCAGGGCCACTCGATCCCGTGGATACTGCGAAAGCACTGTACGCAAATGCTGGGCCGCGCCTTCGTAATTACCATCCGATCGCAGGACCTTAGCATAGAAGAAATGGGCCCTGGCCAGATTCGGACTTAGTGTCAGCGCCTTGTCGAGCACGGTGCGCGCACGATCCATGTCACCTTCCTGCACCGCGCACCGGCCGATATTCGTCCAGCCGTCGGGATTCTTCGGATCAATCTGGGTGACCCTTTCGAACGCAGCCGCCGCCCCCTTCAAATCACCTTGTAAGAAGAGACCGATGCCGTAGTCGTTCCAGCGCTGCCAGTCTTCCGCTTTTAACTCGACCTTGGGAGCAGTGGCGGACGTGCCGTGCGCAGCGATCGGCAAGCTCACCTCGTCTTCAGCCATCGACACGATGGGAACATCCGGAATCTTCTGTTCCTTCGCGGACACTCCAGTCAACGGCGCGTCGAGCGTGAACTTGCGGTCGTCGTAATTCGAAGTTACCAATTCGGGGTGATTGGCATCCGGCTGTCCCGCGAAGGAGAACTGCGTCCCCCACCAGGCGAACTTCCGATAACACAGCCGTGCACGAAGGGTGATCTTGTTTCCGGCATTTTCAGGAACGTGCACGCGATAGTGCACCGTGTCCGCCGCTCCCGGAGGAATCAGCCGCACATAAACCACGGCTCGTGTCGCCCAGGCATTTCGTTTGTTGATCGGGTTGCCATGGCTGTCCACCTGAAGCGAACGGTAGAAGTGTGCTCCCTTTTCTACGGGACCCCTTCCACCATCCTCGACCATTCCGCTCCAGAAGATCGTCTGTCCTTTATCGTCCGTTCCTTTCAGTTCGAGCCAGGTGTCATATGCGTCCACCGTTCCGCCGGGAAAGAAGTGCCCAATCTTCTTGGTGCGCACCACCACGTCGACTCGCACCGTGTCACCCCGTCGCAAAGCAGGCTGTACACGATTCAAAGGCGCGGTCACCGGCGCCACTTCGCCTCCCGCGCCGGGGGTCATTTTGGTTTCCGCTTCTTCTCCCACGGCGAACGTCGTCGATAAATCGGTCTCGCCTTGTGAGGCCGTCTTGCTCAGGGCTTGCGCCGGAGAGAGCGCGAAGATATCCACGCTGAGAATTCCCGCTTTTAGAAAACTCTCCGTTGCATTCAACTGCTCCGCGTCGTCATTTGCCGTCGGTAGCGCCGTGTTCGCAGCGGGGAACCGGTGGGAGTGCACGTTGCCGGCAATATTTCCCATGTCGTACGAGCGCTCGAGTGGCATGTGGCAGTCAGCGCACTGTTGTGACTGCTTGGGATAGTAGAAAGATCGCGCTCCCTGGCCGGAAACACCGCTGGCCTGCCAGTTGTCGTACTCATTAAATCCGCGAAACCAGCGGTAGCTGTTCACCGGCACATCCAGATGCACCTTGTGGCACGACGAACAGAACTCCGCTGTCTGCGTCTTCATGAACGGCTTCAGGAATGCCCGGCGGTGCGGCTCCGGGTTCAGCTTGACAAGGAAATCGTGCATATACCGCACAACCGGGTTTTTACTCGCGGCCAGCTCATGCAGTTCTGGATATTCCAGGTAAAAATCTCCCTGTCCCATTGTCGACTTCACGGCGGCAATCGAGTGGCACATCATGCAACCAAGCCCGGCCTGGGCCGGAGGCGTGTGCACAATCTGCTTGATAGGCGTATCCATGAGGCCGGCATAAAGCACCGCTGGATCGTGACATCCGCCGCACCATTTGGAAGGCTTGGTTCCGATCGTGTCCTGCATGTACTCGATTGACTTGCGATACCACTGATTGTTGAAAGAAGAAAAGTGATGGGCCGAGCTGTACCACTGTTTGTAAATGTCCTCGTGGCAGCGCTTGCACGAATCCGACTGCATGAAGAATTCGCTGGGAATTTTTTTGTTGCCGTAAACCTGGGCTGAACTCGGGAAGAACATCCCGCGAGAGCCGTCGCCTTCTTGCTCCATGCTCGGCGGTGGCATGGTCGGGTTTTCAATTCTTGCGCGGCTCGTCCACCGAGCTTCACGTGTGTATCGGAGGCCAACTCCCAAGCCAGCCAACACCAACAAGCAGACCGCCAAACGCACACCGGAGGCAGCGCTTCCGTTCGCCAGCCAGCCTCGCCGTCCCACAGCATCCGCAACCAGAAATCCGAGCGCGATAGCCGATACGACCATGTGCTCGTACATCCACTTCCATTCCGATCGGACAGTGCCGGTATGGATTAACCACAACCCAAGCCCTGCGCCGACCAGAAACAAAATCCATCCGGTCGCAAATAACCAGCTGCCGTCGCGCAGAAGTCCACGCAGCGAGGCAACGACCCACGCTGTAGCCAGGATCCCGACCACCGCATGAAGCAGCACCACTCCCGCGTATTCAACGTTTGTTTGCGGAAACCCATACAGGTACACCGCAGAAAGCGTAAGGAACAACACTAGGGAGAACAGCACTTTTCCGCCGAAGGAGCCTGGAGAGAAAGATGGCATTGCCGGAATTTACCCGAATACGCTTGTCGCGCCCACTTCGCGATGAACGTAAATCAATGATCCCGGAGAGTTTAATGCCGAAGAGGAGAACGGGTAATAGTATAAAAATACTAAGCGCTCGAACTGGCTTCTAAAATTGTATTCAGCAATTGTATTCAGCCGTTCGAAATCAGCGGGGGCATTGCTGAATACAGAAGCACTGCGGGAGAATGGAACGCCGTCAGTTGTGACTTGGTGCTTCTCAGCTTAAGCTCCGACCAGCTTCTCCAAACCTGGACGGTTCATGATCATCAAGGTCGATCCGCGAAGGTGCGCGAACTTCTTCTCGCGGAATTCGCTTAACACTCTGGTTACAGTTTCACGAGACGTGCCGATCAACTGCGCGATCTCCTCGTGAGTCAATGAGATCTTGATGCGAATTCCTCCTCTTGTGTTCTCGCCATCCGATGCCCACTCCAGCAGCAAGCGCGCCAGCTTTTCACCCACCGAGTGGGAAAGCCCCAATGAACGGATCATCTCGTAGGCATTCTGGCAATTCTGGCTTAGGTGCTGCGCAGCGTTGAGGCATGCATCTCCGTGATGCTGCAGGAAGCGCAGAAAGTCGTCGCGCCGGATGAAATCGAGCTGGCAGGGCTGGAGAGTCTCACCGGTTAACTCGTAGGGTTTACCTGAAACCGCTGCGTGCAGTCCGAGCACTTCGCCTGGCTCGGCGATGCGCAGGATCAGCGTCTTGCCCTCGCGCGACGTGGTCGACAGCTTTACGCGCCCGCCGCAAACGATATACACGCCGCGTGGCGCTTGCCCTTCGACAAACAGTACCGCGCCCTGCGGATAAGCGCTCGCGTATTTCACTTTCTCGAGTTCCTCTAAAGAACCTTTCGGCAAGTCGCAAAAAAAGCCCGAATGGCGCAACTTGCAGATCAGGCAATTCTCCGTAATTTGAATGCCGTATGGTGTGCTCATGGTGTTCACCGCTGGGTGCAGCCTAACACTGAGCGATCACTCAAACCTGTGATGTGGATCACACCAGATATGCTGGAAGGGATATGCGAAAGGTCATTGGCCTAGAGTTTATCAACCCCGCTCAGGACGCGGTCTTTTCCAGTTCCTGCGGAAAAAAGTCATCCATGGGATAACCCTGGTCCTGCCACGCTTTCAAGCCACCTTGCAACGGACGAACCCTGGTGATGCCGATCTTCTTCAGGTCCATTGCCACCTTCGCGCTGGTCGCCTCGCTCGGACATGTGCAGTACAGCACAATCTCACGATCTCGCGGAATCTCCGCATTGCGCGTGGGCAACTCATCGGGAGAGATTCGCACCGCGGTTGGCACGGTGCGTGGGTCCACCACGAACTCCAGCATGTGACGCAGATCGACGATGAATGGCCGTTCCCCTCGATCGAGCGCGCTTTTCACTTCGTCCACCGTAATCCGCGACACCCGCAATGACCGGATGAAGCGTTCCCGCTGCACATACTTCCAGATCATATGGAGGACCACCGCGACCACGATCAGAACCAGCAGCCAGCCCAACGCTTCTTCCAGCAGGATATCGATCGGAAGTTTGCGGGCCGGGATGTACCCCAGCAGTGCGAAGCACGCCGCCCATAGAAATGATCCGATGGCGTTGACGATGAGAAAGCGGCGTCGCGACATTCCCGATAGTCCCGCGACAGGAGCCGCCAGCCGGCCCACTCCGAAGACAAATTTTGACGAGATGAGCGCCGAGTCGGTGTGACGGCCAAAAGAGTCTTCCGCTTTTCGTACACACGAGTCGGGTTCCAGGGAAATCTTGCACAGGATTCTAAGAACAGAAGCGCCGCGGCTTCGTCCCAGTTCGTACCACAGCCAATCGCCAATCTCGGAGGCCACGACCGTCACGGCTACGATCACACTCAGGCTCATGTCCCCGAGTCCGGCAACGGCTCCGGCGGCCACGACGATCGGCGTCACCAGCAAAGGCAGTCCGATGCGCTCCAGCAGCGCTGCCAGAAACAACCACAAATACCCATGCCGGAGAATTTCCTGGACGTGTGAACCCACTGTTAGCTCCCGCTACTTGCTTCGTATGATGCCGAGATCTTACCGTGTTTGCCTCGGCGGTGCTCGCAGCCGCAGCCTCCTGATCACCTTACCTTTGCTAAATACTGGTGCACCATCTGCACCGTAATCGAACCCTCTCCCACCGCGGATGCGACCCGCTTGATCGACGAGTATCGCGTATCTCCCGCCGCAAATATGCCCGGGATCAGGCTTTCAAAGAGGAAAGGATCTCGTTCTTCCTTCCATCCCTTTACGCGGTCACCATCCTTCGGAAGCCAGGAGCCAGTCAGCAGATAGCCGCGCTCATCCATGGGAAGCTTGCCGCGCAGCCACGCCGTGCATGGAACAGCCCCGATAAAGATGAACAGCGCCGGCGTTTCTGCCCTTCTCGTCTCGCCGGTCTCGCGGTTCGAGATCGTGATCGCCTCCAGGTGTCCGTTGCCGTGCACCTCCACGACCTCCGACTGCGTCTCTACGCGAATGTTCCCGATCTGCCGGATCTGCTCAACCAGGTATTGCGACATGCCTTTCTCGAGGGAATCCGCGCGCACCAGAATCGTCACGCTCTTGGCGAACTGCGCAAAATACACGGCCGCCTGGCCTGCTGAGTTTGCGCCGCCTATGACAAACACGTCCTCGCCTGCGCACATTTGCGCCTCGGTCATCGCCGCGCCGTAGTAGACGCCCGCCTCCTGAAGACTCTCGACGCCAGGAATATCCAGCTTCCGCCACGCCAGGCCACTCGCGATCAGCAACGCGTGACAGCTGATCTCACTTCCATCCCGCAGCTTGATAAATCGATACGGTCCATCCACGCGCAAACCGATTGCCTCTTGTGGCGCGAGAATCTCGGCGCCAAATCTTCGGGCCTGCGTGAAAGCCCGTCGTGCCAGATCAGCGCCGGTCAAGCCCGACGGAAATCCCAGGTAGTTTTCGATCCGCGAACTCATTCCAGCCTGTCCGCCCGGTGCGGACCGCTCCACCAGGAGCGTCTTCAATCCTTCCGACGCGCCGTAGACCGCGGCTGCCAACCCGGCCGGACCACCGCCCACAATCACGAAGTCATAAAAATCGGTCTCCGCTCGCATGCGCAGCCCGATCTTCGACGCCAATTCATCTACCGGAGGATTCGACAATACCTCACCGCCCGGCAAAACCACGACCGGCAACGACGCGGTCTTCAGATCCACGCCAGGAATAAGATCCTGCACCTCCTGATCGGGCGCCGCTGCTTCCACATCCGTCCACTGATAGGGAACCTGATTCCGCCCGAGAAAATCCTTCAACTGGTGACTGGAAGGCGACCACCGCGTTCCCAGCACTCGCAATCCCGAATATGCCGGCCGGTACTCCGCCTGCCAGTCCTCCAGCAGATCGTCCAATACTGGGTAAAGTTTCTCCTCCGGAGGATCCCACGGTTTCAAGAGGTAGTAATGCACCTTCGCCGTGTTGATCGCCGCTATCGCCGCATTCGTATCGGCGTACGCCGTTAACAATGCCCGCTTCGCTTGCGGGAAAATCTGCATCGATTGTCCGAGAACCTCCAACCCCGACATTTGCGGCATCCGCTGATCGCACAACAGCAGCGCAACACTCTCGCCACGAGTTTTCAGCTGGTGCAGCAAATCGACCGCAGCACTACCAGAGTCCGTTCCCAGCACGCGATAGTCTTTCCCATACTTCCGCCGAAGATCTCGCTCGACCGCCCGCAGTACCTCGGGTTCGTCGTCAACGCTGATAATGGCTGGTGATGGCATCCCCACTCCTTGGAGTTTCCATTAGGGTACTACCGCAACCGGCTCCGCGGTACGGGTTCCCACGGAAGCGCACTTGTATGAATTGAAAAGCGATGATTCCGAATTCGTCGGAGAGCGAATCGTGACCTCCGGCCTCACTCCTCGGAACAGTCACTCGCATGTCTTAGACGCGCTTGGGGGCAATTTGGATTCGCTATCTCCCGCGGTTGCCATAAGGTGGGATTTTTTAACATCGGCCTCCAAACCGCTGCGGCTTCCGCTATCATCTGCCAGTTGGAAAACGTTTGCGGAACGAAGGAAACAAATGGCCCCCCAGCACCCGCCTCGCTTTCTGAAGATTGTCGATGACGCTCGCTCGCGCATCCGTGAAACCAACGTCAACGAAATTAAGTCGCGGCTCGACCGCGGCGACCGCTTCCTCTTACTCGACGTTCGCGAGGAAAGCGAATATGCCAAGGATCATCTTCCGGGCGCGATTCACATGGGAAAGGGAGTGATTGAGCGCGATGTCGAGGCGAAGGTCCCCGATCTGAACGCAGAAATCGTTCTCTATTGTGGCGGCGGGTTCCGCTCCGCTCTCGCGGCCGACAACTTACAGAAAATGGGATATACCAACGTACTCTCCATGGACGGCGGCATTCGCGGCTGGCGCGAAAAAGGCTATCCGCTGACTCGTGACTAGCCCGGCTATACGCGCGGGTTGATCGCGTCATCCAACGCTCTCTTTTCCGCGGCGCTCAACGGTCGTACCTTGCCTTTCCCCAACCCTCCGAGCGGCAATGATCCGATGGCAACCCGCACGAGCCGTAGCACCTCAATTCCTGACGTTTGCAGAATTCTTCGGATCTGCCGGTTCTTACCCTCATCGAGCAAGATTTCGAGCCACGCATTCTTGTCTCCCTCACGTAGCACCGCCGCTCGTTTTACTCGCATGACGCCCATGGTTGTAGCAACTCCGCTCGTCATCGATTGAAGCAAGGCATCACTTGCCGTTGCTGCGATCTGCACATGGTAAGTTTTTTCCAGATGACTCTCCGGTGCCGCAAGCTTGCTGCCCCACTCCGAATCATTGGTCAATAGGAGCAGCCCCTCACTCGCTTTATCGAGTCGTCCCACCGGAGCGACCCATGGCATGCCTTTCTCGAGGAAGCTGTAAACGGTTTCTCGTCCCTTTTCGTCAGACGCTGTAGTCACCACCCCGCGCGGCTTGTTCATCATCAGATAAATGCGACTTCCTGCCTCCACGGGCTGCCCGTCGACCGCGATGCAATCTCTCTCCAGATGAATTGGAAATTCGGGATCACGGCGCACAATCCCGTTCACCCGCACACGCCCCTCCCGCGCCAGCGCGAAGCCGGCGGAACGCGAGCAGTATCCCAGCTTCGAAAGCGCTCGTGCCAAGCCAATCCGTCGCAGTTCGCTCTGTATGGTCATTCCTGAATCGCCCTCACGAACATCGGCCCAATCGTTCCCCTTTTCGGATCCGTTTCACCATCGCTATGTCATTGCGAACTCTGTGATTCCGAAACGAGGGCAGTGAGTTAGGGGAGATATGCTGTTTCCGCGCCAGTACTTTTGGGTAAGCACGGAGGTCCCGGTTTCTGCCTCTCTCCCGCGCGACCTCGTCTATAATTGAGTTCGACCCGCAGTCGCCTCCGCGAGTTTTTGCCTCCGTTCCCATTTGGTATCACCGTCTTGCGGCGCCGATTTACAAAAACGATTTTCGACATACTTTGAGGTCGCGGAAGTAAGAGTTCATCTTTCATACTTATGAAGCCACGCCTGAAGCCTCCAACCATTGCTTACTTCTCCATGGAGATCGCGCTCGATCCCAACATGCCGACTTACAGCGGCGGCCTAGGCATGTTGGCTGGCGACACGCTGCGCTCGGCGGCCGATCTCGGTGCGCCGGTTGCCGCTGTCACGCTGGTTTACCGCAAAGGATACTTTCGCCAGCACCTTGATCCCGGCGGAAATCAAAGTGAAGAACCTCAACAGTGGGATCCCGAACGTACGCTGACCGAAGTAGCGGGTCGCGTTTCCATCGAAATCGAACAACGCCAAGTTTGGATTCGTGCCTGGCAATATGACGTGCAAGGAGTCGACGGCGACGTCGTGCCCGTCTATTTGTTAGACACCAATCTGCCCGAGAACTCCGAATGGGATCGCCATCTTACCGATTTTCTCTATGGTGGAGACGAGCATTACCGTCTCGCCCAGGAGATCGTTCTCGGTCTTGGCGGCTTCCAGTTGCTGCGCAAGCTGGGTCACGATCGCATCCAGGCCTATCACATGAACGAAGGCCATTCCGCTCTGCTTGCGCTTGGTCTGCTCGAACGCCGGCTCGATCAAAGTTTCGCCGGCCGTGTGAAGCAACTCGATATTGATGGTATCCGCCGCATGTGCATTTTCACCACGCATACGCCAGTACCGGCCGGACACGATCAGTTTCCCAAGCCCCTGGTCAAACAGCTTCTCGGCGACGAGCGTGTTGCTTTGCTCGAGGAGACGCAGGCTCTGCACGGCGATGCGCTGAACATGACCTATCTCGCCTTGCGCTTCTCCGGCTACGTAAACGGAGTCGCCATGCGCCACGGCGAAGTGTCCCGTGGCATGTTCCCGAACTATGCGATTGCCGCCATCACCAATGGCGTGCACGCGCTCACCTGGACCTCGCCCGCGTTCTGTGAATTGTTTGACTCCTACATTCCCGGCTGGCGCACGGATAACAATTATCTGCGTTACGCCATCAGCATTCCGCTGGAAGACATTCGCACGGCCCATGCGAAGTCGCAGGAGGCGCTATTCCACGAGATCCAGCAACGCACTGGCGTTGCTCTGGATCCCAAGGTCTTTACCATGGGCTTTGCCCGGCGCGCCTCTACCTATAAACGTGCCAACTTGCTCTTCCATGACCTCGAGCGCCTGAAAAATATCGCCCGCAACGTTGGGCCGATTCAGATCGTCTATGCCGGCAAAGCGCATCCCCGCGACGATGGCGGAAAGAAAATTATTCGTGATGTCTTCAGCGGCGCCCGCGCTCTCTCCGACGTGATTCGCACTGTCTACGTGGAGAACTACGACATGCAGTGGGGGCGCCTGATCACAAGCGGCGTCGATATCTGGCTTAACACACCCATGCGTCCGCAGGAGGCGAGCGGCACCAGCGGCATGAAGGCTGCGCTTAACGGGGTGCCGAGTTTCAGTGTGGTCGACGGTTGGTGGGCGGAGGGCTGGATCGAAGGGGTCACCGGCTGGGCGATTGGCAACACCGAGGCTGAGGAGGATCCCGCCTCAGAAGTCTCTACGCTGTATGACAAACTCGAGCGACAAATCCTTCCCATGTTCTATGGGAAGTCGCAGCGCTATACCGAAGTCATGCGCTCCGCGATCGCATTAAACGGGTCGTTCTTTAACACGCAGCGCATGGTGCAGCAGTATCTGGCGAACGCTTACATGCTGCGTGAGGTGCATCCACCGGCACCGCGTACCAAAATACAGGTTGCGGCGTTGACGACCGAATAGGGAAGCAGAGTGGCTCGTGTCCGATCGATCAAAATAATGGGGCGGGCGGTCCTGCCCATCAAATCGCAATTTGGCTGTCGTTACTTCGTGCCCGCCACGCTCTTCGCCAACTCCGCGCGAGCCACCGACACCTGTTCTCCTGTTTCCTGATTCTTCAACGCGAAGGTGCCTGCCTTTACTTCATTTTCCCCGACAATGAGGACGTACCGCGCACCCAGCTTCGCCGCCGCCTCAAAAGATTTCTTCAGCCGGAAACTCTCATCCCCCAGCTCGACCACGAGATTGTCGTTCCGCAAATCGCGCGCCAATCGTCCAGCCTCGCGGTTCATTCCCGCGCCGAGCGGAGCAATATAGACATCCGGCTTCTGCGGGATGCTGGCCGACGACTCTGCCAGTGACATGACCAGCCGATCCTCGCCAATCGCGAAGCCAATCCCCGGTGCCGCCGGCCCACCCAGCGCCTCCGATAACCCGTCATACCGTCCGCCGCCCAGGATCGCGTTCTGCGCGCCGAGCGCTCCGTGGGTGAACTCGAAGGCCGTGCGCGTGTAGTAGTCGAGTCCGCGCACCAGCCGATCACTCAGGGTGAACGGCACTCCGACGCTCTTCAGGATTGCCTGCACTTCTTCAAAATGCTGGCGACACCCTTCATCCAGAAACTGACTGATGCGGGGTAGTTTCTCAATGATCGGCTGATCCTCCAGTACCTTGCAGTCGAAGACACGCAACGGATTCGTCACCGCCCGCCGCTGGCAGTCCTCACACATCTGCGCTGTCACCGGCGCCAGCGCCTCTTTCAACGCAGCATTAAATCGCTCGCGGTCGGCGGGACATCCGACGGAGTTCAGTTGCAGATTCCACCCCTTGATACCGAGCCGATCGAGCAGCGTCGCGAGCATCTCAAGAATTTCTGCGTCTCGCGCTGGGGATTCGCTTCCTGCCGTCGAAGGCCCAATGACCTCCGCCCCAATCTGGTAGAACTGCCGGTAGCGACCCTTCTGCGGACGCTCCCTGCGGAATTGCGGACCGATATAGTAGAGCTTGTTGAGTCCGCGGTCCCACAACTTGTGCTCGATGTACGCCCGCACCACGCCCGCAGTGTTCTCTGGACGAAGCGTCAAGGACTGCCCCTTATCCGACTGCGCGCGCCCCCGGTCCTCCCACGTGTACATCTCCTTCGCGACGATATCGGTCTCTTCGCCCACGCCACGCGCAAACAATTCAGTCGACTCAAATACAGGAGTGCGAATTTCCTGGAAGTTGTACGCACGAAACACCTCGCGCACCTTCGCCTCGACGAAGTTCCACAACTCCGTCTCCGGCGGCAACAAATCCCTCGTTCCTCGAACAGCTTTGATCATTGAGTTCTCGGTCCCATTTGTAGCCCCCCGCTTGTAGCCCCCCGCCGATTGCTGCAGCACTTGGCACTGAGCGCCTGGCAATCAGCCAGCACAGGTCCATGACGATCTCGGTACCGAACCCGATAGTGTTGAATGCTGATGGCTAAGTGCCAACTGCTAATGGCTCTCTTTCAAATACTCTTCCTTGTACTCCAGATAATTCCTCGCGTACCGCAGGATCGTTCCTTCATCTTCCGGTCCCAACTTACGCCGGAACTTCCCCGGAGACCCCATCCACAATGACCCGGGTTCCACCACGGTCTTCTCCGGAATCAGCGTTCCTGCGGCGATGATCGATCCCGCTCCGATTCGCGCTCCGTTCAAAATCACGGAGCCCATCCCGATCAGGCACCGGTGTTCGACCACGCAGCCATGCAGCGTGACCGAATGCCCGACCGTCACATACTCTCCGAGATATACGCCGTAGAGCTCTTTCATCCCATGCAACACGGAACAATCCTGTACATTGGAATGCGCCCCGATGCGAATCTCATGGACGTCTCCGCGCAGCACTGCGTTCATCCATACACTTGCGTGCTCGCCCAGCACGACGTCGCCGATCAGTTGCGCCGACGCGTCCACGTAGCAGGTCGCGGGAACTGTTGGATGCACTCCCTTAAAGGAACGAATCATCGTCGTACCGGTTCAGATAGAAGAATTTCCAGCTCTCAAACGAAGTAAATGAACATACCACGCCCGCCAGAATGGGGGCGAACAGGCACGTCCTGCTCAAAACCGACTTTTTGTCAGTGATGGATCTCACATCCGCTGGACGAGATCGGCGTATATTTTCTCGCGGGCAGGGAAGCCCATCGTATGCCGCCACTTCGAATCGACCAAAAGCCTGTTCCGTCTCCAATCAGAAACATGCTGCTGATCGGTGTGACCGTGGGTCTCGCGATTGGCCTCGGCGGCTTTACCTTCATCTACTCAAAAGGCTATTCCTACCTCACAAACAATCCCGCCGCTTGCGCCAACTGTCATGTGATGCGCGCCCAGTACGACGGGTGGCTAAAGGCGAGCCACCACTCCGCCGCTACCTGCAACGACTGTCACACGCCTCATAACATCGTTGGCAAATACGCCGTCAAGGCCAACAACGGCTTCTGGCACTCGTTCTACTTCACTACAGGGTGGTATCCCGACACCATCGAGATTACGAAGTTCGATCACCAGGTCACGGAGAACGCGTGCCGGCGTTGCCACGAAAACATTACGTCCGCCATCGACGGAAACGTCGTTCATGGAAAGGCCCAGGGCCTGCAGTGTACGCGCTGCCATGCATCCGTTGGACACTCTGAGGCCGCTGCCTCTCTGCCTCATCCGATACTCACAGGAAGTAATCATGACTGACGCTCCGAGTTCCGCGCCTTCTCGCCGCATGCTGTTCTTGGTTATTGTGCTAGCTGCGTTGGCCACTGTGGCCATCGCCGCCCTCCTCGTCAATATCTTCGAACGCAAGCAGGAAGCCAGGAATCCCTTCTACCGCGTCGTCGAATTAAACGACACCATCGACGATCCGGCGGTTTGGGGAAAGAATTTTCCTATGCAGTACGACCTCTATCTCCGCACCGTCGATATGCAGCGCACCAAGTACGGCGGCAGCGAGGCCATGCCACACTCTCCTACCCAGGCCGATCCGCGCTCCGTGGTAGCTCGCTCCAAACTCGAGCAGGATCCGCGCCTGAAAACCATCTGGGCGGGATACTCTTTCTCTGCCGACTACCGCGAACGTCGCGGCCACGCCTACATGCTCGACGACCAGACCTTCACCGAGCGGCAGAAGTTCGCGCCTCCTGCCATGTGCATCAACTGCCACGCCTCCATCGTCACCACCTACCTGAAGCTCGGCAACGGCGACCTCACCAAGGGATTCAACGCGGTCAGCGACACCCACATGACCTATCCGCAGATCCGTCAGACCGTGAAACACTCCGTCGCCTGTATCGATTGCCACGATCCTGCCACCATGCAGCTCCGCGTCACGCGTCCCGCCTTCATTGAAGGCATTCGAGCGCTCAAAGCGTCGCAGGGCGTCGCCAACTACGACGTCAACACCATGGCCACCCGACAGGAGATGCGCTCCTACGTTTGCGGACAGTGTCACGTCACCTACTACTTCCAGCCGCCAAACAAGCGCCTTACCTTCCCCTGGGCCAAGGGCATCAAGGTCGACGACATCATCGCCCTGGAAGACGAGCAGAAAATTAACGAATGGACCCACCCCGACACCGGCACGCAGCTCATCAAAGCCCGCCATCCAGAATTTGAAATGTGGAATCAGGGTGTGCACAGCCGTTCCGGCGTCGCCTGCG
>Ga0210409_10000340_pt1 | contig 85496 bp, 75 predicted proteins | sample IncBWH17MmetaG_FD_161649 | JGI IMG/M metagenome (GOLD analysis project Ga0210409, IMG submission 161649) | Forest soil microbial communities from Barre Woods Harvard Forest LTER site, Petersham, Massachusetts, United States - Inc-BW-H-17-M | ecosystem: Environmental > Terrestrial > Soil >... | reverse complement strand
CTTCGGCAAAGACTTGTTCGCGTGGAGTGCCTTCGCTCTCTCCGAGGTTACGGAAGTCGAAGAGCAGAACAGCGAAGCCGGCGTCTGCGAATCGCTCCGCGTACTGGGGCAGCCCCATCTCCTTGAGCGTGCCTATACCGTGCGCCATAGCGATCGCAGGCAACTGCTTGCTCTCTGTTGCGGAGTAGTTATCGGGAAGATAAAAGAGGCCGGAACAATTCATCCCTTTGCTCTTGAATACAATTTTCTGCTGCATGTGTGGTCTCCTCTTGTTCTCCTTTTTTTGTTCTTGGTTCTTTGCATTCATAGTGCCTCTGTTTGTTTCCGATGAAGTAACTTCATGAGAGTCCTTTGATAACCAGTGCTCACTCAACTGTTCACTAGTCAACTAATGAGATGCACTTGGCCAGGTTTGGATACATACTTTTTGGATTTATTGGCTGACTACGTCGTCGAAGGCTGTTCGCCTCGCGCGAGTTCCAACAAACGAATCAGTTCTTCGATCTCGGATTCTTCCAGCCGATGCAACGCTTGCTTTACCTTGTTCCCAACGGGGGTGTCGAGTTCTTGCAAGAGATCGATCCCAGGCTTGGTGATGTAACAAAGAACCTGTCGGCGGTTATCGGAGGGGCGTTCCCGGCGCACGAGCTTCTTCCCTTCCAGGCGATCCAGCAAGCGGGTTATACCCGGAGCCTGTTCGATCATCCTCTGTGCGATGTCCAGTGTCGGAAGCCCCCTCAGGCCTGCGCCTCGCAGGATGCGCAGGACGTTGTATTGCTGCGAGGTGATGCCATGTTGATCGAACACCGGTGAACAAAAACGGCCAAAATAATCAGCCGTGCGCAGGATGCTTGTCACTGCGTCTTGCTGGCGCGAATGCACGAGGTGCTTCTGTTTTGTTGCGCCGTCCAATTTTGCTTTCACTTGGGCCACTGCGCTAACTATACATATCAATAGTTGTCCTGTCAAGTGTAGTCGAAACGTCGATGAATCAGGTCACTTCGTGGATGGTCGCCTAACCGGAAGCTATCCGGCTTCCACGACGGGATTAGTACCCGGAAGTCGGCTTGTGTTTACCGATTTGGTGGCGCTTAGGCAATGTCGTTCCGGGTGGATGACGAGGTACCGGAAGCTATCCGGCAGCGAACTTAGTCCGAGCGTGCCGCGGTAGGACTGTTTGGCACGCTCGAGGTCGTTTGAAAGATGGTGGACGAGAGGGGACGGCGCAGCGTAACTTCTTCGCTGGCCGAAACGGTAGGTTGGAGCTGTATCTGGCGATTGAACGCGCGCGCTTCCAAGACCGGCTGAGGGTGCTTGTAAACGCCGATCCGGAAACGCTGCAGAGTGAGACTGGAATCCTATGCCCTCTCCAGGTGGACTGCGACGGGATGGCGATATGAATTTTGCTCAGTCTTCATTGCCGTTGCCAAGAGTCCAGCCGTAAATCGCTAAAATCGCGCTGAATCACTTCCAATCCTCGAAAAAACATGCACTTCTGTTGATATCCCGCCTGCCGGGCGAATCGGACGCACTCCTCCACCAGCCACTTGCCAATTCCAAGCCGGCGGGTCTCGGGTTCCACATGGAGCAGCCACAGTTTGCAGGATGGGCCGGAACCAGTGGATAGGTTCGGCACCGCGCTATTACTCGACTACCGCTTTGAGATCCAGCCTAATTCACTTGCAAGGTCACCGTGGTTGTATGCTGCGCCGAGCCGGAAGTTCCGCTGATCGTTATAGCATAGGAGCCCGGTGGTGTCCTGCCGTTCCCCCAGCCAGTGTTAATTCTCAGTGTGGAATTTGCCGAACTGCTGCCCGGATTTACCCCTCCCGGCGAGAAATTGCAATTCACTCCCTTCGGGAGGCTCCCAGAGCATTGCAGGTTCACCGAAGAATTGTAGTTTCCGCCCAGGGCGCTCACGGTCACCGTAATGCTCACCGAACTGCCATGAGTTGCTACGACGCTTGCGGGCGACACGCCAAGCGAGAAGTCCACACCCGTGCCGCTAAGGGCAGTATTCTGCGGACTTCCGTTGACTGCATTGTCGCTAATGGTGAGCGTCCCAGAGCGAGCCCCGCTCGCCGTCGGTGTAAAGGTGACGTTGACGTTGCAATGTTGCCCGGCCGGCAGTGCTCCGTTGCAATTATTCGTTTGCGCAAAGTCCCCGCTGGCAACGATGCTCGTGATGTTCATTGTTGCGTCACCGCTGTTGGTCAGCGTGAGCTGTTGCGAGGAACTGGTCGTGGAGACTCTCTGAACGCCAAAGGTGAGGCTCATCGGCGAAAGCGACGCGACAGGACCAATTCCCTTGCCCGACAGAGAAACGGAAGGTGGCGTACCTGTGGCGTTGCTGTTGAGTGTGAGTGTGCCCGTGAGAGTGCCTCGCACCGCCGGTACAAAGACAACGCTGACCGTGCAAGTGCCACCGGCGGAGAGGGCCGCAGGGCAATTATTCGTTTGCGCGAAGTTTCCGGACGTGGTGAAACTGGTAATGGAAAGAGTTCCAGATCCGGTGTTCGTGAGAGTCACATTTTGCGGGCTGCTGGTTGTCCCGATGAGTTGCGAGGCAAAAGTAAGAGAACTCGGGTTTAGCGAGGCGCTCAGCGTGTATCCGATGCCCGACAAGGCGACGGTCTGCGGACTGCCGGCGAGTGGTGCGTCATCGGCGATCGACAAGGTTCCCGTACGGGTCCCGGAGGCCGTCGGAGTGAATGTGACGCTAATGGTGCAATTCGCGCCTGCCGCCAAAGAACCGGGACAGTTGTTGGTCTGCGCGAAATCGCCGCCAGTGGAAATGGACGAAATATTGAGTGAGACGTTGCCGCTATTGGTGAGGGTCACTGATTGCGAACTAGCGGTTGTGCCCACAAGCTGGCTCGCAAAGCTAAGAGAATTAACAGAGAGAGCTACGGCCGATGCGCCTCCTGTCCCGTTGAGGGTAAAGGAAGGAGGATTCCCGGCCAGATTGCTGTTCAAAGTAAGCGTTCCGTTAACCGGACCCTGGGCAGTTGGCGAGAAGGTTACGTTAACCGCACAGTTGACTCCGGAGGCAAGAAAGGACCCACAGTTATTGGTCTGATTGAAACCCGCGCTGACTGTGAAGCTGGTGATGGTAAGCGAGGCGTTGCCCGTGTTGGAAATGGTCATTGTCTGTGGCGCGGAGGTAGTGTTGACGCGCTGCGTGCCGAAAGTGTTAAAACCGATGGGAGAAAAGGACAGCGCAGGAGCTGTCCCGGTACCGCTCAGGCTGAAGCTTGGGGCACTGCCCGGTAGATTGCCGTTCAGCATCAGAGTTCCCGTGACATTTCCCTGCGCTGCGGGAGTGAAGGTAACGCTGACGGAACAGCTCGCGTTGATAGCGAGAGAGCTGCCACAAGTGTTGCTCTGACCGAAGCCCGGCGTTATCGTGAAACTTGAGATAGAAAGTCCTGCGCTTCCCGTGTTGGTAATGCTCATGGTCTGGGGGGCGGAGGTGGTGTTGACGAATTGGTTCCCGAAGCTTCTAAAGCTCGCTGGGGAGAACGACAGCGCCGGAGCCGTGCCCGTGCCGGATAAGGATGCGGTCTGCGGGCTCCCGCCGAGGGTATCGTTGGCGATAGAGAGTATTGCGGAACGATTGCCGGACGCAGTTGGCGCGAACGTGACGCTAATATTGCAAATGGTGCTGGGCGCGAGGGCAGTGCCACATGTAGTGCTCTGCGCGAAGTCCCCGCTGATCGAAATAGAACTGATGTTGAGTGTTGCGTTGCCCGCATTCGTGAGCGTGATGGTTTGGGCCGCGCTGGTGGTCCCTACAAACTGATTGCCAAAAGCCACTGCAGATGGCGTCAGACTTGCAATTACCGTGTCACAATCCGTTTGTAACCCCTCCTCGTTTCTTCTTTCGCGGATGAACGCTGAGGCATACTATCTTTCCGGACAGACAATCCACGCGGTTGTCCGGCCACGGCTCATACGAGTAGGGTAGGCAATTTTGCTTCGCCGCTTTTCGATCGCGACGGCTATGTGTTCAACCGGGCTCTCGATTTCGCTCGCTTGGATAATCACAGGTGCCACGCCGGCAAAACAATCTACGGCTGACTGGGTCGAACTGGCATTGCAACAGCCACCATCAGGCGAGCAGCTCCCGCCGGCGGGAAGTGCTGTTCCTTCTGTTACTCTGCGCGTGATCACGCACCTCGTGCAGGTCAACGTCATCGTCAACGATAAGCACGGCCTTCCCATCACGGGACTCACCAAAGACGACTTCATCTTGCTTGATAACAACCATCCTCAGGAGGTCCGGCTCTTCTCTGCCGAAACAAATTCGGTCAGCAATCAGCCTCCATCACCGCTCCCTCACGATACCTTCACCAACCTGCTTTCGGAGCGCGCCACCGTTCCTTCGAGCGTAACCGTCATACTCCTCGACGGTCTGAACACCGAGTTCGCTGACCAAGCCCTATCTCGAAAACAGGTATTGAGGTTCCTCCAGCAGCTCCGGCCGCAGGACCGCGTCGCACTCTACTGGCTTGGCAACAATCTTTACACCTTGCAGGATTTCACCACGGATGTGGCAAACCTTCGCGAGGCCCTAGCGCATTCCGCACCAAAGTCCAGCCGGGAGCTTTCAGAGTCCGACGTGGATTATCTAAGCCCCAATAATCCCAACTCCTCGATTCCATCGGGGGTTCCCGCCCCTCAAGCCCCAAATCGGGAAGCCTTAAGGTCTGCGTTTGACCAGCGAGTCGCGAATGAATCCGCCAAGTACCGCGTTCGCCTCACCGTGGCCGCGCTGATTGCCATCGCACATCACGTCGGCGGCTTGAAAGGGCGCAAAAATCTGGTTTGGGTTTCCGGAAGTTTTCCGTTTGATCTTGGGAACGAAAAGTTTGATCTCAACTGGGCCAACGACACAGGCGTCAGCTTTTCCGCACAAGTCGAAAGAGCTGCCCAGGCATTGACCGACGCTGGCGTCGCCGTTTACCCCGTAGACGCACGAGGCCTAATGGGCAATGGCGTCACGGCAGCCGGGGACTATTCCGAAGCGTCTCACCCCGAGTTTGCGGACGGTGATGAGCACCTTCCCACACACGTTACGCCAGGAAATCTTGAAACCATGAAGGTCTTGGCCGAACGCACCGGAGGCAAGGCCTTCTACGGGTCAAACGATCTTTCCGAAGCCATCCGGCGCGCCATCGATGACTCTCGCGTGACCTACACGCTCGGCTTCTATCCTGCCGCCGAGAAGTGGGACGGAAGTTTTCACAACATCAAGGTTAGAGTGAAAGCCCCGGGTGCAGAGGTGCGCGCCCGCACAGGCTACTTCGCGCTTCCTGATTCCGCAAGGACGCCGCCCAATTCGGTCCAGGCCATCATTTCGCAAACCGCCATCAGTCAACTCGATGCCACCGGAATAGGCGTGCGCGCTCATGTTGAGCCAACCCACACAGCCGGGGAGCGGGCCTTAAACGTCGATCTCCATCTTGACTTGCACGATGTCCATCTGGAACAAAACAATGGCCTCTGGACCGGCATACTCGAGACAGTTTTTCTCCAATTAAACAGCCACGGCGAGATTATCCAGGTCCTCGACGAAACGCTTCAGCTGAGTTTGCCCCAAAATGTTTATGAACAGGCCCTGAAGGACGGTCTCAGAAATACTAAACACATCCGTATTCTCTCAGGAGCCACGCAAGTATGCGTCGTTCTCCGCGACACATCGAACGGCAACATCGGTTCGCTTTCTGTTCCGCTCGCGCTTAACTAGGACATGCAAGCTGGCGAGACTCGGTTCAACGCACCAAGTGCCTGGTAAGTCGTGCCAGCTCAACCGGTCGACGCAACACTTTCTAACAGCCTGATCCAGCAGCACTTCCCGAGAGAACCGATCTGTCGGGCTGTACTCAATCAGAACCTAGCCAGGGCACTGTTCCGTTTGATTCAACACTTGTAAGCGATTTTAGCCTTTGAGACTCCAGCAGTTAGACTTTGAGCTTAGTGTTGCGTCGACCCATTGAGACCGCCCGGAATACCGGTAACTTGGGTACCGGGACTGGGCTGCTCCGGTCAATCCGCCAGCTGCGTCCCTCAAGCTTTGGATTCAAGCGTTAGGCTCGATGCCGAGTCGATCATTCACAGCTTCCCGAAATCTCTGCTTACATCCTAAGTATTTCTCGGTCGCTTGCACGGACACATGGCCGAGCAAGAACTGGATCTGCTCCAGTTCGCCGCCTGACTCATGACAAAGCCTGGCACACGATCTCCTGAGGTCGTGTGGCGCGAGTTTAGACACGCCCAATCGTTTCGCGTATTCCTTCACAACGTGCCAGACCACTTTCTCTGTAATCTCCGTTCCCCAAACAGCACCTATGCGGCAAACGCATCGGAAAATCTTACCGTGGACGACATCCGCGACGGTCAACCAGTCGTCGATCGTTTGCTTCACCCAATTGGGCATGGGAACCGTGCGGATGTGCCCTCCTTTCCCGACCAGATCAACGATGGCCCAATGGTCTTCTCGGCGTTGAATATGGTCAAAGGTCAAATCAATGAGTTCTCTTCGACGCAGCCCACACCCCAGGAGAACCGCCAGGATGGCTCGATCTCTTTTACCGTTCACGCTGTGCATGTTCGGAAGCTGCCATAGGGAGCGCGCCTCATCCACGGTCAACCAATTCCCAAGCCGCATGCCCAGCTTTTTTGCTCCTTTCACGCGACGGATGCCAGCAGCAAGTTCTGGGCTCAGGAGTCCCGTATCCGCCGCCTCGTACGCAAGTCGTCGGACGGCCGCCAGCCGTACGTTGATTGTGCCTGGGGCCGCGGCCGAATACGAACTTTACCAGTTATCGGAAAATTGGAGTCCTAGTACGGGTTCCGAAAACAACTGATTGTGGGCACTTCTCCGGTTACCGACTTAACGCGAACTTGTGCGGCGCGTCAGGCTATTGTTTTTTCACCTCAAGCGACACGGGGCGAGCCACCGACCGGACGTCTGGATCGTAATACTCATAGACACGCGATTGGAACGTTCGCGTCCGAATCGGGTACTTCGCGCGCAGCCGGAATTTCAATTGCACGGTCTCTCCGGCCGCGAAAGCGTTGAAATATAAAATTGCCTGCGTCGCCGTCTGGCTGAATTTTTCCAACCGGCCACTTTTCAGCTTGAAGGATTTTTCCTGATACTCCTGCAAATCCTCGCTTAGCAAATCGAACCCGGGCGGAATTCCCAAATCCACCATCACCATGTTCGCTGATTTCGGCAGATTGTTTCGCATCGTGGCGGTCGCGGTCACAATGTCATCCTGCACCAGCTTCGTGCGGTCGTAATTCACGGAAATCGAGAACGGCTCCTTCTCGCCTTCTTGCTCCCAGGGAATGAAGTATTGGCCGGCGGTCTGATACCCAAGCGTCCCCTTGCCGTCATAGCGAATCTCCACGAGATTCGACCCGCTGCTTTCAACATCCTTGAAGATAAACTGATGCAGCAGGTCATTATTCTCGGGAGTCAAGACCAGCTTTTCGGCAGTCTTTCCGTTGACTGCGATCTCCACCGTTCCGCGCAAATCGGCCGTTCCTTTTTCACTCGCCAGCAGCAACGCGCGTAGCGCCATAATTGTTGCTTGCGTGCTGCCCCAGGCGCCGGTCGCGTCTTTTTTCGCCGTGATATAAGCCAGCGCTTTGCGTGTCGTTCCTGGCGCTCGCCCCCATTTCAGCAGAGCTTGCACGGCCAAACCCGTAGTTTCCACGCTCGCGCTCGTTCCGGTCGAGTAGACGCCCGTTTCTTCCGAGTTCCACCAGGCCTGCTCATCCTTTTCCGTGCGGGCGTCAAGGAGCATCTGCATCGCCTGCCGAGTGAACTCGGGGTCCTTTCCGGAATCCACCGCGAAATTGGCCAGTACCGCCAGCGTGTAGGGATCGGACTTCTCAGAAAGATTCTTCTGAATGTATTCGCTGGCTTTTCCAAGCGCAGGCCCTTGGTATCCGGTATTGCCTAGCGACCAGGCAATGTACGCCGTAATGCGCAGCACATCCTTGTTGTACCGGTTCGTCGCTCCTTCATTGATGAACTGCGTATCCGGCTTCCAACTGCCATCCGCCTGTTGCTGTGATACGAGCCACTGCTGGGTGCGTTGAATCACGCGCGAATCCACCTCATACACCTTTGACATGTCGTAGAATTCCATCAGGCCATACGAGGTCAAAATCTTGTTCGCCGGCGCCTGGCCGAACCAGGAAAATCCGCCGCTTTGAACTTCAAACGTCAGCAGCCGTTGATACCCGTTGGCGATGTATCCTTCCGCCTTGGCATGCACCTCGGGCGTCAACTTTTTCGTCCGCTTCATGTAATCCATCGCCAGCACGTTCGGATAAGTGCTTGACGATGTTTGCTCGAAACATCCGCCCGGCATCCGCAGAATCGAATCCATTCCTTCGATGATCTGGCTCAGCGGCCCCGGGTACAGGCGCACAAAAATCTTACTTGCGCCGTCGATCGCGCGTGGGGGAAATTCCACGGTCTGACTTGCCTTCGACTCCAGTTGTCCGTTGAATACGATATTCTGCTCCCGTCCGTTTGGAACCACTTCAATTTCACGCACCACCACGTCGGCACGCTTCGTGCTTCCTCTCATCTGCGCGGTAAGTGTCAATTTAAACTTCCCAATTCGCTTCGCCTCCAAAGTGAATTGCGATCCGCCGACATGCTGCGAATCCACATCCACGGACTTCTCTCCGGAGTCATCCACCAATGCAAACCAGTCCTCGTCCTTCAGCTTTAACCGCACCTCGCCTTTCACATCCGTGTAGTTGTAGATGGCAACGGGCAGCGACACTTGATCTCCTTGCGTCAGCGCGACCGGCAAGTCCAGATCCACAAAGAAATCCTGAAACACTTTCAGGCTCGAAGTCGCCGTACCCAGCGTCCCGCGTTGCGTCGAAGCAATCATGGACATCCGCCACGTCGTGATGTTGTCGGCCAATGGAACGGAAATCTCCGCCACCCCATTGCGGTCCGTGATGATCTCGGGATTGATGTACAGCGTCTCTGGAAAATACGAGCGCACGTGAACGTTTGCCGTTTCCTTTTCGTCAGCGTCCATATTGAGCATCTTCGCGACGTTCCGGCCCTGCATTGGGAGCTCCTGGATCATCATAGGCATCAGTTTTGCCTGTGGCACAGCCCATGCTTGGCGGGCAATGACTCCACCCATCACGCCTCCCATGGCCCCACCGGGAACTCCCCCGGCAACTCCGGCGCCAAAGCCCCTGCCTTCTCCAAATCCAGTTGCCTCCGCACTGAGGATCACTACGGAACTTGCGGAAACCTCGACCATTTCCGTAGCAGATCCGACTTCCAATCGTGCCGTGATTTCTGCGTGGTCCCGCCCTTTCAGTTGAAACGTATCCTCCGCTTGCTGAAAGCCCGGGCTGATCACGGTCACTTTGTAAATGCCTGGACGCAGCGCCGATGCCTGAAACTCGCCTGACGCGTTCGTGTGCGCGACTTGCGCGCTGGAAATCGTCATATTTGTGATCGTTATGATTGCATCCGGAATGACCGCGCCGCTCGGATCGATTGCCAACCCCAAGATTTCCGCGCGATTGTTATTCGGTCCGTGGTCGTGCTCAATCTTCACACTCAGTTTGGTGTCCCCAGCAGCTGCCGTTGTTACGATCGTGCTACGGCGGAAGTAGAGCGCGGCGCGCAAGTCGTCTGCGGTATCGAAACTCTTGTCTGGCCCAGCGCCGTGAAGCGTGAACATCGTTTTAGCGTTATCCCAGGGCGTGCGCTCAACTTTCAGTTTCGTTCCCCACGCATCGCGAAAGTCCGGCTTCCCGGAATCCGCCAGCTTCTTGAACGCTTTCTCCAGGTCATTTTCATTTGGATCGCTTGCAATCGCACGCCGTAGCTGTGCGGCGATCTTCTTGGCATCCTCCTGGAACTGTGCCTGGTACCGGTTCCAGAATTCGTAATATTTTGTCCGAGGAATTTCACGTCCGGCCTCGCCATCGAATCGGTTCTGCCTCACGATTTCCGTAGCTGAAAAGAGCGTACGTGCAGCAACATCGCGCTGCGCCTCTTTATCATCGGAGACCGGCTCGACGATCTCCGGCAGCCCGACGGAGTGAATCTCGTACCGCGGCTTCATCACTTCCTGTTCGAGGTAAAAGAAAACTTTCGCGAAGCCAGGCTTCTTTTCAGCAAGCGCGAATACTGCTTCGTCCACAATCTGCAGCCCTAGTGCGGCGCGCACACCTTCTCCGTTCTTGTCGGTCACGCGAAAACGAATGTGCGAGTCGTCTCCCGGCTTGTAGACGGGGCGATCCGCCACGGTCTCCACTTTCAGCTCATCTGCCGGTTGCACAAACACCAGTCGATGATCCGCGACGGGTTGTGCATTGGCTCCGAACATGTAAGCACTCACGTCCACCGTGCCCGCCAACTCGGAGGCAGCAGCGAGCGTCAACTCCGCCTCGCCTTCTGTAATATCTAAATCCTTAGTCAGAATCGTCTGCCCCTCTTTCACGACGTCGACGTAAACCGTTCCACGCTTCTTCGTCGTCAAAACTCTCAGCCGAATCGAATCCCCCGCGTGATAGACGGCCTTCTCCACTCGCAACAGCACCTGGTCATCGCCCGCGCGAGCCTGCAGCGGAACCGGCGCGGAAACTTTTTCTCCCTCTTTATCTGTCGCATCAATCTGCAAGACCTCGTCCCTCTGCGGCCTCTTCAAGGTGAACATCGCCAGGCCACCCGCATTGGTTGAAGCGTCTTGTTCGTCGCCGGACCTTGACCGCACCTTAATGTTCGCTTCCACTGGCGTTCCATCCGGATAGGACGCCACCAAGAACACCTGGTTTTCCAGGCCGGGAACCAGCGTTCCGCCCTCCGGAATCGCCGTCAGCAAAAAAGGCGACTCACTGACCGTAATAGGCTCGCCGCGGCTCTCGGAGTGTCCTGCCGTGTCTTTTACCGTCGCTTCGATCAACACTTTCGCTGCGCCGCTGTCGAGTGGCTTCCCCGCTAGGTATCCAGGAAGCCGCAAATCAAAGTGATAGGCCCCGTCGTGATCGGTTTTTCCTTCAACCGAAGCAGCTGTGAAGGTCGTGACATCCATTCCTTCGGCTTTCACGGAAACTTCGGCGGCATCCAACGATTTTCCAAAGAAATAGTTTGCTTGCACCGTGCCGCTCACGTGATCTCCAGGCCGGTAGCCGTGTTTCTTCTTCCCTTCGGGTGACACGAAATTCAGCTCGACCTTGAATTTCGGCAGCACGTATTTCTCCACGTCCAACGCAATCTCCGCGGTGTTCGTTGAGTCCGTGCCGGCCTCTCCCAGGGTCGCGCGCAGGTGATACGTTCCCAGATTTACCTCGCTCGCCAGGCCAAAGTCCGCGAACCCGATGCCAAACTCATCCGTCGACGTGGCTTTCTTGAAGACCTTGTTCCCGTGGGAGTCCTCCACTTCGAGGAGCAGGTTCCGTTTTCCTACTGCGCGGTGGTCCGCACGATTCAGCGCGAGCGCCCTTACATGAATCATCTGTCCCGGCTGATAGATCGTTTTGTCAGTCGTCAGGAGAATTCCAACTTTGTCCTGCAACTGGATTGTCTGTGTGTATTCCGTCGTTCCCAGAGGAGTATCCACCGTGTAATGCAAGTTGCAGTTACCGGTAACGCCTTCCGGAAACTGAAACTGCGCCTCGGTCGTGCCGCGATGATTCAGGGGCCCCCTAAAGAGTGTCCGCTGTTCTTTTCCGTCGGCCTCCAATGCAATCCGCGCCGCGCCGCGCCCGGGAATTACATCTCCTTTTGAATCGCTCACAATCAGCCGCACGGCTGCTTTGCTGCCCGCCAGATAGCTTCGCTGCCCCAGCACGCGTAGCACGGGGAGCCTCAGAATGTTGGAGATGGACTCCACGCCCTCCAGCGTTTCGACTTTTGTGTCGTCATAGCGAAACTCGTATCGCACCCGATGCCAAACGAGTTCATCCAGCGGCACCGCCTTATCGAGCTTCATTTCCGCCCTGAACCGCGACGCGCCCTTTACCACTTCGACGGTCTTCTCCGTCCGCCCAATGACGCGATTCTCCGGATCCAGGACTTCTGCGGTCAGCCGCCCCGCACCCGCTTGGGCCGCACGGTAAGGGATCACTACGCGAAGCACTCCGTGAGAATAAGTGGCCCACTCTCCCGTCTTCTCCGCCTCCGCAAAGGTCTTCACCAACGCAGTCGCCATCAGCACTACAAGCAGACAAACGACACTCACAACAATTATTTCCGGCGATGTTTTTCGGAAGTTAGACCACATCGGTTCCTCCCTACGGTGCTGGCGCGATCTCGGGCCAAACTCCTGGGTATTCCCGGCGCCTAGCCTTGGAACGACAATGATTTCAGTTCTTGCACGGACTCTTCGGGGTGTACGGGAACCTACCCACTTCTCATGGACACCGCGCCATGAGATTCAGTTCCCCTCTTTTTGTCTTTTCAGATGTTGACTTGGACTACGTAGTTGCCCTTCACTCTATCCACAGCCAACGGGCAGCCTGATCGCTCTGGTTACCGGAGAGGCCGGTTCCAGTACGAAGATGTCCGGTGACGCGTGCAGGCGTTTGCTGTCGATATGACTGCTCACAACGGGGGTTTGAGCCGCGTGTATTACGGTCGGCTTCAGGGGTTTCGCCACACTTGATCTCAGCAAAAGCGCAAGCGTTACCGTGCAGTCGGTAATTCTAATCGCCACAGGGTTCTGACGTGCGGATGGCAGCCCTCGCCTACTTCCGGCATTTGACAACACCTCATTCGTAACCCCGCCGCGGTGAGATGATCAGAATCGTCAGTGTGGCGGCACGAATTAATTGCGCAAGCGCAACCGTTGATCCCCGAACAGTACGCCTGCCGCATTGATCAAATACTGTTCGTCGCTGAGCATTTCAACGAGTTCGTCGGGGAAAGGGGAGATTTCACATTGTAGATAGGTCGCCAGTTCGCGATAGATTTCCCGCCGGGCGTACGGCGCCAGTTCGTTGCGACGTCGCAGCGCATCTTGAATCAGGCTGGCCAGTTCCAGCGTCGCTCCCCGGCGAAGCTTCATCGCGATGGAAGGATGATCCATGAAGGAGTTATACTTTTGGCGCGCCCAGAATTCCTCTCGCGGCGCAGCCAAGGGTGTTTGCCGTATGACGAGAGTCCCCGCCACGCGGTCGCCAAAGCGCTGCATCAGCGGATTGCTGAGTGCGGAAATTCCTCCGATCAGGTAGGCGAGCGGAAGCGCATCGAAGACACGCATCAGATTCCGCACCCAGGCCTGTTCGATGCGCAGCGGAAGTCCACTTTGGTCAATCACCCTCAAATGAAACAGGCGTTTACCAATCGTCTGTCCGTTCCAGAAGGCTTCCAGCAACGCGGAATAAGCAAATCCGATAGCGAATTCCGCCAGCGTGATGAACATGACTCCGAATCCGGGCGCTTTCGAAAAGATCCAGTAAACCAGCAGCCCTAATCCGTTCACCGTACCCAGCACGATCGTGACATCGAACAACATCGCGTAGAGCCGGGAAGCGGGACCCGCCAAGGGCAATCGAAAGAGCACGCCTTCCGGCGTGGCAATAGTCAGTTCGGCGGTAGTACCCAACCGCATTGGACGAGCATCTGTCATTTGCCCTCCGAACGGACACTGGGGTTTCTTCGCCCGATCATCAGCAGATATGCCGTGAGCAGCACGAGTTCCGCCCCGGCAATGGCAACCTTGATGGCGTACGGGAGCTCCGGCTCGTGATGCTGGGAGAAAAACGCCTCCATGATGCCTGCCCACGTTAGCATCAGGGAAAGTCCGGCTATCAACACCAACCACTCCCGCATGGACTGACGCACATCGCGATCCTCGCGGCGACGCAATAGAAGGCGCGCCAGGTAAAATCCCGCTTGTCCCGCGATCAAGATGGACGGAATTTCGAACACGCCGTGGGGCAGGAGCCAGGCTGCAACGAATAACCCAAAGCCTTGCTGCGTATAACGAACCGCCACGGCCCCGAGTAGCACGCCATTTTCGAAGAGGAGCAGCGCCGTCCCAATGCCAAACGTAACGCCGAGCGCTGCCGCCAGCAGCGCTACCTCGATGTTGTGCCGAATCAACTGCGCAGAGAACGCTGCTTCCGTCTGCGCCGAGGCGCGGTGCCGGTTCTCGCCTTTCTCTTCTGCCTGCACGCGCTTACCAGGATCGCGCAAATAATCGGCGGGAAGCAGCACGTCCAAAGAGGCAGGATCGTAACGCACCGCTAGTCCACCAATGGCACAGCCTAAAGTCGTGATCAGCACCGACAACGCGAAGTAGCGGGCCTGGCGCCGGAATGCTTCCGGGAACGCCGTGAAAATTCTCAGCCAGCGGCGCCATTGCCAGAGCTCGGAGCGTGTTGGCGGAGCATAGTACAGCTCTGCATAGGCTCGCGCCACCAGCCGCTCGAGATATTGCCTGAGTTCGGGAACCAACGCCCCGTGTGTGACGCGATTTAAGTCCGCAGCGACTTGCGTGTAAAGTTCCTGCAGTTGTTCCGCTTCCTCAGGACTCAACCGGCGGTCCGGCCGGCCTTCCAGGACGGAGAGCAGCGATTCGAGGCTGTTCCATCGCGGCCTCGCCTGGGCTTGAAATCGTTCCAAATCCAAAATCACAGCCGCTGCTCCCGCTTGCTTTCCAGGTACCCTTCGACAGCAGTTCGCAGGAATGTGTCCGCAGGAACATAGCGGAGCTCCACGTCCAATTGACGAAATTGCCGTGCGAGTGCGCCGAGACGCTGATTCTCTTTTTCGCCCGCGAGCGCTGCATACACATCCTGGTCTGCGTGCAGATCCTCCCCCGGCGAAAACGCTGGCCGCGCGTGAGCCGGCAGAATGCTTGTCATCAAGAGGGCGTGTGACGAGTGGAGCTGGCCGACGCCGCGGCGGAGCGAGTCCGAAACCGAGCGCTCCGTCAAATCCGCGAGCAACAAAAGGTACGCGCGCCGCCGGAGGCGCAATCGTATTTCACTGAATAGGGCCTCGTAATCCGCAGTTGTCGGCAACGGTTCGATCTTCAATAGACGATCGCGGAATTGATGAAAATGCGATTGACCGCTTCCTGCACGCAACCAGCATTTCGGCTCATCCGCGTAAGTCACGAGACCGAAATCATCGCCAAGTTCCAACGCCACCGTCGCGCCCACTAATGCGGTTTCCGTCGCAAGGTCCAAAATCCGTCTCGGCGATCTGTCCCCAGGGACCTCGCTGCCGCTGGCGACGGTTGCCTCAAGCGCGAGCGCCGACGATCGCGATTGATCTAAGACAAAATATACTTCCTGCTTCTGCTCCCATTGGAAGAGCCGCGTGACCGGTGTACCTCGGCGCGCCGTGGATTTCCATGCGATCTCCGAGTACGTGTCGCCGGCTTGGTATTCGCGCAGCCGCTCAAAGTCGCGCCCGTGTCCGGTCCACGGCGTCTGCCGTTCCGCGACCAGCGAGCGGTAAACCGGGCTGCGCAGAATCTCCCGTCGCCCGGACCGCAGATCCGGTTCGATTCGCAGCTGCTCCGGCGAATCGAACCACTGACGCAATTGCCAGAGCCCGAAATGCGAGCGCCGCTCCACGCCAACCCGCGGACCAGGCCACACTCCGCGCTGCAACAAAGCAATTTCGGGCGACCACGGCCAGAGAACGACATGCGCCGCTGCAGTCGAGATTGCTCCTCCAGCGACCTGCTCTGGCTGCTCGAGCTTCAGTTCTTGAGGAGCACTATTCACTCGAATCGCGGTTTCGCTCTCCGATGTTGCCGGCATGACCGCTACGTGCACTGCACTATTCAGCCGGCGCCGGCCGGAGCTTGTGAGCGCGAGGGGAATCGGAATGCTTTGCCCCACGCGTCCCCGAAGGCCCTTCTCTGGACGCAACAGAACGGGTGCATATTCTTCGCGAGTGAACCAAAGCGCCAGAGCGTCATATCCTGCCAATAGCGCCGCAATGGTCGCGATAAGCTCGAACCATATCCATCCACGCGCGATCCATGGCGTAATACATGCCACAGCACCAAGCAGCCCTATCACCCACACGAGCGTTCCCACTGGACTGAAAAGTTTTCCCGCCGGCTGAAGCATGATCCGACGCGCGAGTTTATCGGGCGAATCCAGGCTGCGGCGTGGTACCTCCGCGGTGGCTTGGACCTCGGCAGTGATAGCCGCACCTTGCGCCCCGACGCCCACTAACTTGTGATCTCCAGCCATCGGCATTTCGTTCGCCTGCTCCCTGCTCTCGTTTGCTAACTGCATGGCCCAAGCGGTTTACCTGGGCACTTCGACCGCCTCTAGCACGGCATTGATTACCTCGCGAATCTCAACGCCTTCCATCTCGAATTCCGGCCGCAGAACGATCCGGTGCTCCAGTACAGGAACAGCGAGCGTCTTCACGTCCTCGGGAATGACGAAGTCGCGTTCCTCGAGCGCTGCGAGGGCCCGCGACGCCGACAGCAACGCGAGTGTCGCCCGAGGCCCTGCACCAACCCAGACGGACGCGTGCTGACGGGTCTGCCGGGCCACGTTGACGATATAGCTGCATATCGCTTCGCTGATGCGCACTTGGGAAGTGGCTGCCCGTAGCTGTTCAAGTTCACCTGGCTGCAATACCGGAACGCGCAGGTCCTCGGCCAGTCGCCGCTCCGGGGCCTCGCCAGCAGCCACACGCATCGCAAGTTCCTTCTCTTCCTGCGCATCCGTATAGCCCATGCGAATTTTTACGAGAAAGCGATCCTTCTGTGCCTCTGGAAGCGGATACGTGCCTTGATGCTCGATGGGGTTTTGCGTTGCGAAGACCACGAACACCGATGGCAGCGCGTAGCTCTGGCGATCGATCGTTACTTGCCGCTCTTGCATCGCTTCCAGCAGAGCCGATTGCGTTTTCGCAGGCGCGCGGTTGATCTCGTCCGCCAGCAAGAAATTAGTGAAAATGGGGCCGCGCACGAGACGGAATTCTTGCGCCCTCAGATCGAAAACGCTCGTTCCGGTGATATCCGCGGGCATCAAGTCCGGCGTGAATTGAATGCGCTGAAATTCGCCGGCGACAGCGCTTGCAAGTGCTTTTACGAGCAGCGTTTTGCCGACGCCAGGGACGCCCTCAATCAAGGCATGTCCGCCAGCGAGCAGCGTCACCATTGCGAGATCGATGGCCTGGTCCTGGCCCACAATCACACGGCCTAAAGCTTCGCGAACACGCCGTGCGCTGCCGGTGATCATTGCGGACCCGGGCAGTCTTGCTTCCGTATTCGCTGGCGGTGCTTGCCCGCTTGAACTTGACGTCGGTGTGTCATTCATGCGAACCGTTCCTCCTTGGGAATCCGCTTCTCTGCATTCGTGGAACTGTCACCCGAATGGCGCGCAACATGAGCCAGACCTTTTGCGGATGCGCGACGTTCCGCGATCAACTGGCTCAGTTCGCGGTACCCTGCCAGCGGCAGCAACTGGAGCGCTGCGCGCAATCGCTGGGCAAAACGTGGATCCGCAGAAATGGCTTGGGCATCTTGCGGCGAGCGGCGCCGGAATTGATTCCAGCATTCCGCCACAACGAGTTCCGCGGCAAGGCTACGCTGCAGAAGGCGTCGCCCGGCAACTCCGGCACTTTCGCCGTACCGCATGATTTGCGCGATCTGGTCGCGCGCCGGGCGCCGCATCAAATCACCGCTCATGCTCCAAAGCAGCGCAAGCAGAGCCCCCCAGAAAAGCATCAGCGCCGGCTGCAATCGGTATCGCTGCACCAGCCAAAGCACACCCTTATCCTGTTGCAGTCCGTGCAAGGCTTCGTCGACCCAAATCCCTGGGCGTCCCCCCGTTAGAAAATCCAGTAACACGGGATTGGGATGGTTCTTGATCGTTTCGTTCACCAGGAACCATTCCTGACTGACGGCGACCAGTTCTCCCTTACCGACTTTCCGCATTGCCATATAGACGCGCATGGAGCCGTTAGTTTTTACATCGCTCTTCACCGTTCCCGCATAGAGCGCGGTCCAGTGCGAGTCTGTTTTCAGCCAGGGGATATCAGCGTTGAGAAACATCATTTCACTGCCTGTGGGCATCACGCTCAGATCAGGGGAAACCCAAGTTGGGCCCGACGGCTGATCCGGGTGGCTCCAATTGTTTTCGACCTCCCAGTCCTGCGATTTGGATCGCAGCTTTCCGGCGTGCTCGATCAGCACAACGCGCCCACCGCGCGAGAGAAAATCTTCCAGTTGCGCAAGAAACTTGTCCGCCGCCCTGGTATTTTCGCCTTCATTTTCCGGAAAACCGAAGCCGAAGTCCCCGATAAAGAACGCGGTGGTCTTTGGCGCATCTTGATCGGCAAGGGAATCTTCATCCTGGCTGCGATTCACCCGATAACCAGCGTGCGCGTAGGAATCAAACAACAGGCTGGTGCCGTAAGGGTCCTCGCGTAAGCTGGATCCCATATCGCTCGTATTCGATTGATTCTGATGCGCCATGAGCAGCAGAATCGCAAATACCGCGGCAAAAATTCCGGCGGCAAGCAGAGGACCTCGCCAATCAAGCGCCAAGCTTTTTCCGGACCTGCTCTCAGACATGGCTAAGCAACTCCTGCTGATCTCGCTGGTACGCAGCGACCAACTCTGGCGTCAATGCTTGAGACCCATACCAAACGCCATCAAACCGCCGCAGGCCGCTCCGAAGTTGCTCGGGAATTTCCGCCCGCGCTTCGAGCGCTGCTTGCGGGCGCCGCCGCCACCGGCGCATAAACTCGTCGAGGTATTCACGGTTCGTGCGATCACGGCGAATCGTCAGCCATTCGCGTTGCGCCAATCCCGCCAGCAAACCGAGATAGGCCGCGCGCACTGCCAATCGCAATTCGCCTTGCTGCTGCAATCTGCTAGCTAGCGCGAACCATTCGTCCTCGGACCGCTCAGTAGCTATTGCACTCTCGCTCAGATCGGGAACCGGAGCGATGGACAGCGGAATAGAAATCGGTGCCGCCTGGCGTCGCCGCCGCAGCCAGAAGAGCACCGCTCCTGTGGCAATAGTTGCCAGCGCGACCAGCGTCAGCCATATCCGGAGATCCTTTATCCGGAAGGCGCCTCGGCCTTTCGTTTCGGGCGAAGGATTTAGACCACGAGGCCACAATTTGCGAAGGAAATTCCCGATTGCACTCCATGCCTTGCCGGTCGCGGTCCCGATCCTCTCTAGTAGCTTGTCAAACCACGTGGGCGGACTCGGATGTTCGGCGTCATGCCAACGATAAATCGCGCGCTGTGATTCCACGTCAAGTGCGCGTCGCAATTTTTCGGCCTGCATCTGACGCGCCGGATTGGGCAGCGCCTCCGCGCTGCTTTGCGTTAGCGGCGCCTGCGCCGCGCGCGCAATCGGCGGCAGAGAAATACAGGCCAGAACCACACCCAGGACGATCAACGCACCGATCGCCGCGTTGCTGCCAGACGCAGGCGACGCGATCATCTCCGCCTTCCTCTTCTGCTCGTGCGGCAGGCTCGCCAGTAATCCGCGCAGATCGTCTCCTTCACGCCTTGACCGCAAATGCTGATGAACAACGACAAAAGAACATTTGACGATGGGATCAAGCGCCAACCAGGCGCCCGCGAACAACGCAAGCCAGAACGCCGAGCTGCGGATTAACGCAAATATCCCCATTGGAGTGGATAGAAGAGTGTTCACTCCGAGAATCGAGTGCAAGAGCTGCGGAACAAGCAACGCTACGATCAATCCGTTTAGCAAGATGGCGATCCAGAGCGGGAATAGCATTAAGAAGAGCAGCAATCCGCCGCCGAACCATTGACTCGCGAGTGCTACGCAGCCACGAATGGTATGCCTCTCCGAGCCATCCTCCCGAGCTCCGATGCTGGCGAATTGGGTCGCAGTATAGAGCCATGTCAGACCTGTGAGTGTTGGCAGCGCGGCCAGCGCAGCGGCGCTCAAGGTGATCTTCCACGCGAGCAGACGACCCAGAGTTGCCGCATGCTCGATCGCGCCAGCCTGTTTCGGTACCGGTGTGGCAAACGCCCGTTCGCGAACGCGTTGCATGTAGCTGCAAACCATCCACGCCCGCAATAGATATGCACCAGAGAGCAGGGCTGCCTCCAACAGGAGTGCCCCAGTGGATAAGCGAATCTGACCGTTGGCCACCCACATCGGAATAAATGCAAAGACGAAAGGCACGGCGCCTGCGTAATAGCGCCACGCTTCGCGGCTGAACGTAGACCGAAAGAGTGCGAACCCGCGTTCCAGTGCTTCGAGTGAATTCAGTCCGCTCCGGCGGGCACGTGGCGGCCTTATGTGGCCGTGTTGCGGAGCGAGCGGAGCCCGAGCTGTTTCAGTCATGGCTTTGCTCGGAGGGCGTTGCTTGCGTGACGCCGTCAAAGTTCAAATGTTGCTCCGGCGTATTTGTTCGCCAACGCAACAGAAAGAAAAAAATCGCCACCAGACAGGCAAGCGCGGCAATTCCGGAAAGAAACTGCCGGAATCGACGGCCCATCGACGGCTTCGGCGCTGGCGGACGTGCCATCCGGCGCAGACACGGCGGGCAGGCCAGCTTTCCTTCCTCGTCCGTTACACATTCACGACAGAATGTTCCTCCGCAATGCGGACATCGTGCCGCGGCTTCACGCAGCGGATGAAACAAGCAGCGGGCATGGCGCAGGCGCGTCGAAGAGTGTTTGTCGAGGTTGGCGGCTGCTTTTTCAGGACTCATTCGTCTGTGTGGCGTCCACTATGGAAGGGGCTGCGGAACCTCCGGAGGTTGATGGGACGGAGGGCTCCGCCAGTTGGGGACTTATCAGGGGAGCGCTTGGTTGCGCTGTGGCGCCACGGACGGCGCGAACCGCCGCGTCGATCTTAGCAAGGACCTTATGCGCTCGCCGCGTGCGCTGCACCAATGGCAGGTCAACGCTTGCACCACTAGTGCAAATGCGCGACTTTGCTGTCGGCCCGAGCACCAGTTCTAACGCTACCCACGCGAGACCTATACTGCCTAAAATTGCGCCCGTCGTGAAATTAACCCACTGCCAAAAAGCGTAACCGAGCAACCCAAACACCAGCCCCAAAGCGATCGGCCGCCATAACCACACCTTGCTGGGCCAGACCACAATCGATTCGAGGTCGTGCAGATAAAATCGCCGGTACTCGATCGAATACATCACGCGCTTTGCGGATAGCAAACAGTCATCGCTCAGGTACCACTTGGTCCCGCCGGTCAGGCTGCCAGCGCGCGATATTCTCCGAAAAGCGCTCTCCAATTAGTGCCTCCCTGTGGAACGAAACAAGAACGCGATCGCGAGCAACGCCGGAAGCCAAGCGAGGCCCACATAAGCCATCCAGAAACGCCAGCCATACCGCGGAATCAAGGATGAACGGGGTGCTCTCCGATACTTTACGTGCAATACAATCACGGTGGGAATTGCGGCCACAATCGTCGGCCAAAACAGAATCCAGCCCCACCCGACGGTTAACGCAATCGAATCGTAGAGCACATCCCGATGCCGCCATTCTGCCTTACTGGCGTCAGCGTCGGCACCGGAATGGCCGCGCCCGCGCTCGAAGCACGCGGGGCAAATGTGCTCTGCTCCCAATTGCAGATCACACAGCGCACACACAAAGCGGCCGCACCGCTGGCAGCAAGCCTGAAACGCCTTGTCCGGGTGAAAGAAACAAGTTGCTTGTTCCGAAAGCGCAACGGTGGCGTTTGTGTTCGGGCGGTCTAGCCGCCAGACACTGATTTGCAGCTTCTTTCCGCAGTAGGGGCAATTCTGCCATCCGTTCTGCGTTGCGGATTGTGCCACATCACCTTTACAACCGGGGCAGGTCGCGGTCCCGGGTTTAACAGGCGACAAATGCCTGGCGTTCCTCGTATTGGAGTCTGTCTTGCCGGAGCCACTCAAATTAGGAGTGAAAAGATTGATGTTGAAACTCACGCTAGGCTCTGCTTGTAGACTACCCGCGTGTCGCACACCCGATCATGCAGCGCGCGTTTCTCGCTGTCCGTCCCAGCCATGATTCCGCTAATCAGAATGAGAATCGAATTCAAATAAGGGATACCGCTGGTGACAATATTCCACATGAAGAAACGTCCGAAGGACACGCCCCAACCTAGGCTTGTTCCGTCCGCGCGCACCACTTTTAACCCGCAGGCCATTTTCCCGAGGGTTGCACCGCGATACTTCAACATCAAAACCTCATAGCAAATTACAAGAAGGAAATATCCTAAAAAAACTGTAAGGCCAAAGGCCATAAAAGCTGCGATAGCCGGGTTAGAAGGATCGCCTTGCGTCTTGAGCAGGTTTGGGATCAGCAATGCGAACATGATCAAGAGGGGCACACCCAGCACAAGCCCGTCAATCATGCGTGCGCCAAAACGTATCCAGAATCCGCCGTAATGCCAGCCACCCGGCAATGCCACTGCGGCGCCACTGGCCATTACCCGGCTTAAGTATGCGGGCTTGCAATCGCCGCACACCCAGTTCCCAGCGATCTGCACCATATCAGAGTGTGCGAACGTCCGTCCGCACTGCGAACAAAGCAAAACCGTTTGCAAAGGGGCTGGTTCGCTCATGGGTATTCTCCTATGGTGTCTGAAGTTGCACTTAGCGTAGCCCAAAAGGTTCCCAGCAACAAGAATCAGGATTCACCCGGGTTTCTCAAGCATAAACTCCCACGCGGACAAAACGCGCCTGTTTTGGCAGCAAGAAACGGTTGATTCCCTCCCTCAAATCGCGCAGCCCATTTGACTCGTATACGCAATGCGTGAGTTTGGCCGGCTCACGAGTTCCCTATCGGTCCTTTTTTCTGCCCATCGTCATCAACAGTCGGCACAGGCCGAGGAGGCACGCACAGACAACGGTGAACGCTGATTCGAGTGAGTAGTGGATACCGATTCTGCGGCCAAAGAAATCACCAGCGCCATAGGGAGTAAGCCTTTCAATAGCACCCTGCCCCGGTTGCGTACATCTGGCACTTGATTGCATATGGGTCTAAATCTCGGCTCTGAGAATCTGGCGCCCAGATGCGATCGCTAGTGTGTCCGCACTTAGGTCTCAAAGCGGGTTCACCCCAAAACTTGGGAACAATTTGGGAACAAACATTGACGAATACCGTGCAAAACTGTGATGCATGACATAGGAAAATGCTAGACGAACCAACTACTTAGCGTTTCTGCTCTTGCCTTGGGCGCAGGAGGCCTCCGGTTCAAATCCGGACGCCCCGACCACTTCGTCCTTTATTCTCAAGCTGGAACGACCCGTATTTCTTGCGGTACGATTGGCCCACTTTGCCGTTGGCTGAAAGGTGGGAGGCAGTGTGGAGACGCTTCTGCAGGACTTACGCTACGGGCTTCGGATGCTGGCGAGGTCGCCTGGATTCACGGCGATTGCAATTTTGACGCTGGCGCTGGGCATCGGCGCGAATACGGCGCTATTTTCCGTTGTCAACGGCGTGCTGCTCAATCCGCTGGCGTACCCGCAGTCCGGCCAGCTTGTAGCGCTTTACGGAAAGACCTCCGGCTTCGATCAAGCGCCGATCAACTACTTGAATTTCCTCGATTGGCAGCGCGACACGCAAACGTTTTCATCCATGGCAATCTACCGCAACCAGGATTACAACTTCATCGGCACAGCCGAAGCGGAGCGCTTGAGCGGTTATATGATTTCCGCGGACTTTTTTTCGACGCTTGGCGTAAGGCCCATTCTTGGCCGCATGTTTCGCCCCGATGACGATCATCCGGGCGCCGCGCCGGTCGTGATTCTGGGTGGGGGCTTCTGGAAACGCAAATTCGGCTCTTCGCTCGAAATCAGCGGAAAGTCGATCATCCTGAATGGCACGTCCTACACGATCGTGGGAGTGATCCCGGCGGGCTTCACCTTCTATGGTCGGGACCGAGATGTTTACACTCCCATCGGCCAGTGGAATGATGAATCTTTTCGCGACCGGCGCGTCGACGTGAGCGCGCACGGGGTTGGGCGGCTGAAGCCAGGCGTAACGCTCTCGCAGGCCAAAGCCGATATGGACGGTATTGCACAAAATCTCGCCGCAGCGTATCCGGAGGCCGACAAAGCCGTAGGCATTACTCTCGTTTCCATGAAGGAAGACATCGTAGGGAATGTTCAGCCATTTCTGATCGTGCTTCTTGCGGCTGTCGGTTTCTTGCTGCTGATTGCCTGCGCGAATGTTGCGAATCTTCTTCTGGCGCGCTCGATGGGCCGGTCGCGCGAGTTTGCGATCCGCGCGGCGTTAGGCGCGAGCCAGGGGCGCGTCATTCGCCAGCTTCTCACGGAAAGCATTGTGCTGGCAGGCTTGGGCGGAGCGCTCGGACTCTTGTTCGCTTTTTGGGGCACCAAAGCGGTGCTCGGCACTCTGCCTGGGGCTTTGCCGCGCGCCAACGAAGTCTCCCTCGACTCACGCGTCCTGCTCTGTGCGTTGGCGCTGTCGCTGTTTGCCGGAATTGTATTTGGCCTCGCTCCCGCGCTGAAAACTTCCCGCGTTAATTTGGAAGAGATACTCAAGGAGAGCGGCCGCGGTTTGAGCGGCGCCCGCCACCGGCTGCAAGGAGTTTTCGTCGCCGTCGAAGTAGCGATGGCTTTGCTTTTGCTCGTCGGCGCCGGACTGATGGTTCGCAGCCTCGCGGCGCTTTGGCGCGTCAATCCCGGCTTCAATCCCAGCCACGCGATTACGTTTAGTTTGTCGCTGCCGGCCGCTCCCACAACCAACTCCGCCGAGACGCGCGCGCGCCTGCGCCAGTTCGACGACAAGATGCGTAGCATCCCGGGCGTGCAAGCCGTTTCCGTCACGCTCGGCTCCCGCCCGATGATCCATAATTCGGCTTTGCCTTTCTGGATCGAGGGCCAGCCAAAACCTGCCAACTTCCAGGAGATGCCCCAAGCGATGTTTTATCTCGTTGAAAGCGGCTTCCAACAAGCCATGGGAGTCACCCTGGAGCGCGGCCGCTTCATCACGCCGCAGGACGACGAGCACGCGCCGGTGGTCGTCGTCATTGACGACGTTTTCGCGCGCACCTATTTTCCTGATGAAAACCCCATCGGCAAGCGCATTAACCTCGCGGGCTTTAACGTGCAAGCCGAAATCGTCGGCGTGGTCGGGCACGTAAAGCAGTGGGGGCTTGACGCCGATGCGAAATCGGCGATCGAGGCGCAGTTCGATTATCCATTCATGCAGCTTCCCGAGAAACTGATGCCGCTCGCTGCAGATGCTGTGGCCGTGGTGCTGCGCACTGAGGGCGATCCCACTGCTGTCATGAGCTCGGTTCGGCGCGCCGTTGAGGAAATCGATTCTCGCGAAGTGGTTTACAACGTCCAAACTATGGACGAAGTCGTCTCCAATTCGTTTGCCGCGCGGAGACTGTCAATGATTCTTCTTGGCGTCTTCGCGGTGCTGGCGCTGGTGCTCGCGTGCGTCGGAATCTACGGCGTGATTTCGTATCTGGTCGGCCAGCGCACTCACGAAATCGGCGTGCGTATGGCCCTGGGCGCGCAACGCAGGGACGTGTTGCGGTTGGTGATCGGGCATGGGGCAAGGATGGCGCTGATCGGCGTTGCCATCGGCATGGGCGCCGCGCTGGGTCTGACGCGCCTCATGGCTAACCAACTCTTCGGCGTCAGCGCGCACGACCCACTGACCTTTGCCGGCGTCGCCATTGTGTTGATTATGGTGGCCGTCGCCGCGTGTTACATCCCAGCGCGGCGCGCGATGCGCGTCGACCCCGTGGTCGCGTTGCGGCACGGATAATCCTTCGTCTACATGACGCTCAGCTCGTCCTCGGTACAACCTCGCCCCAAGCATATAAATTGACACAACACGATAAACTCTCGATGATGACGCCCGGTATGGAGCGTTCCTGAGCATTGGGTTTCCGCTGCGTGCAAATCGTGGAGTGAGTTGCCCGGAGAGAGAGCGAGACTTTCATGTATCAACCGGAAGCGTACGCCATCGCACTGATCTTCATGGTCGGTAGCATGCTGTGCTGGGGATCGTGGGCCAACACGATGAAACTCACTCCCGGCTGGCCGTTCCAACTTTTTTATTGGGACTATGTAGCCGGAATTATCATCGCAAGTTTATTGTGGGGCCTGACGCTTGGCAGCGTGGGCGGCGGGCAACTCTCTTTTCTGAACAACATCCGCACCGCCGACCAAAACCATATCCTATACGCTCTTCTGGGCGGCGCGGTCTTCAATGTCGCGAACCTTCTTCTGGTCGCGGCGATCGAAATCGCGGGCCTGGCCGTTGCATTTCCCATCGGCATCGGCCTTGCTCTCGTGGTGGGAGTGCTTCTGAACCACATCATTTCTCCCCGGGGCAATCCGCTTTTGCTCTTTGGGGGCGTCGCGCTGGTCGCGCTTGCCATCATTGTCGATGCCATCGCCTACCGCCGGCGCGAAACGACCCGCAAAGCTCTAGGAGCGCGCGGAATTCAGATCAGCCTGGCGTGCGGCATTCTCATGGGCAGCTTCTATCCGCTCGTCACGAAAGCGATCTCCGGACAAAATTCCCTCGGTCCTTACGCCGTAGCTTTCTTCTTCGCCATAGGCGTCGCCATCTGCGCCGTGCCAGCGAACTACTTCTTAATGCGCAAACCTGTAACAGGCGGAGCCCCCGTCAGCATGAGCGGCTACACCAAGAGCCCCGGCCTCTGGCATTTCTGGGGAATTCTCGGCGGCGCCATTTGGTGTACGGGCGCGGTCTTGAACTTTGTCGCGTCCCACGCCCAAATCATTGGCCCGGCCATTTCCTACGCCATCGGGCAAGGCGCCACCATGGTTTCCGCTATCTGGGGAGTGTTTGTCTGGAAGGAATTTGCAAACGCTCCCGCCAACGCGCGCAAACTCATTCCTCTGATGTTTTTGTTTTTCGTAGTTGGCTTGGCGGCCGTCGCGCTCGCCCCCGTAATTTCCAAGTAGCGAAGGTGGGAATTCTTGGATTCGCGCTCCAAAGGCCGCGAGCCGATACATGATGCGGGCGACCAGCCAAGGCTGGACTACCCGAGAGCGATTGCTGGTTAACCATAACCAGCCCCCTCCCCCGGTTTTTCTGTAAGTGTTGCTTCTAAAGGATTTAGCCTTTGCGCAACCCATTTAGAATCAACGTTTACGAGGCGCCTTGCAAGTATTGATTCAAGGGGACTTGTAAGCACTGCGCGGGCTACAAACACCTTGAGCTTCGTAAATGTTGCAAATAGAAGGCTTGGGCCGAGAAGGGCTCCAGAAAGCAAAAACGCCAATCAGGAAATTGGCGCTCTCGGTTAAAAGCCGCAGTGTTACCTAGTGGAGACTGTACGCTAATATCTACACTTTGTCAAGAGAGAAAGCCGCGACACTGTTAGGTGTCGTTGTTACGTTCAACGGTTATTACAACTTTTCCGCGAGCGTGTCCTGCTTCCAGATAACGGATAGCCTCAGGGACCTCGCTCAGGCTGTAACTCCTGTCGATGACCGGGGTTACCTTTCCAGACTCCATGAGCTTGCCCATGATAGCCAGGTCTTCGTTGCTCGGTTTCGCCAGAACCATGACCTGCTTCTGGCTGACGAACCATGACAACACGAGCGCCTTGATCGCACTGGTCAGAGGACCGATCATCCAGTTATCGGTCGTTCCTCCCGCCCCTACGTATATGCCCCTGGGATTCAAGACGCGCCTGCATTCCGAAAACGAATGATTCCCAACGCAGTCGAGAATTACGTCGTAACGCCGCGCACTCTTGGTGAAATCCTCTTGGGTGTAATCAACCACCTGATCCGCGCCGATGGATCGGACCATCCCCACATTTCTCGTGCTGCATACGCCAGTCACCTCCGCGCCGAACGACTTGGCGATCTGGACGGCGAACGTACGCACGCCTCCTGCCGCGCCGTTAATCAAAACCTTTTGCCCCGGCTGAAGCTTTCCCTTGTCGCGAAGGCCCTGCAATGCGGTGAATGCCGCGATCGGTACGGAAGCCGCTTGCTCAAACGTCACGTTATCCGGCTTCATGGCCAATTTCGACTCGGACGCACACGTGTACTCCGCAAATGCCCCTTTGCAGGAGCCAAACACCGCGTCGCCTGGTTTGAACCGCGTTATGCTCCTGCCAACAGCCTCGATTTCGCCGGCCACATCAGCGCCTAGACGTGGGTCCTTTGGTTTACGCAGCCCTCCGGCCATTATGCGAACGGGGTACGGTTCGCCTCTCATGAAGTGCCAGTCGTATGGATTGGCGGCCGCCGCACGGACTCTTATCAAAACTTCATTCTCAGCGGGGGCCGGCTTCGCCATTTCCTCATACGAGAGGACATCGGGTGACCCGTAGCGGTGATAAACAATGGCCTTCATGAATCCCCCTCCTAAGCCACGAGAAGCGATCAATCAGGGCAGAATAGCCATCTTGCTTGGGGCGCTGCGGCGGTTGCTTCATTGCTGCTTGGTTTCGCTGGTTGGCGCTGCGAAGCCGCCGCAACGTCCGCGCCAACTCTGGCGAAACTTCTCGCGCTCCTCGGGCGTCATCTTCTCCCAACGCTCGTCCATGCGCTCGGCCATTCGCCGCCGCATATTGGAGCGAGGGCCACGATGACCACCCCAGCCTCCGAACAGAATCCGGCAAAGCGCCAGCAGTCCGAAGCCTTGCCAGAAGGTAATTTGGCGCCATCCGAACAGCGAAGGCAGCAGCCAGTTCCAGAGATGCATAACCAGTTCGCCGCCAAGCCAGGCGAAAAGCACCATGGCGAGCACTGCTAATGGTCCAAGATAAATCCATTTCTTTTTGCTCATGTTGCGCTCCTCAAGCCTTCGTATCATTTCTTCGTATCATTTCCTCGCGAATTCATCGTGGATGCTTTGCAATCGTTCGCGCAGGTGAAGCACCGCATAGCGCTTGCGCGAGAGCAGGGTGTTGACGCTGACGCCGCTCTTCGCCGACAACTCCTTGAAACTGCGGCCCTCGATTTCGTGGGCGACGAATACTTCGCGCTGCTCCTCGGGCAGCTCGTCGAGCGCCAGTTCCAGCTCATCCAGAAGCACACTGCGGAAGTAGACGGCTTCCGGCCCGGCATCTGGCGAGGGCAGAAGATCTTCGACCCGCAGCAGCTCGCCGGTTTCGTCTTCGACCGCCGCGTCGCTAAAGGTCTCCGGCTTCTTCCTGCGGAAAAGGTCCGTGATGCGATTGCGTGCGACGCGAAAAAGCCAGCCGGTCACGTGCTCGATGGGCATCAGCAGGCGATTGGCTTCCACCAGTTCGTAGAAGACTTCCTGCACAATGTCCTCGGCGTCGGAGGGATCGGGCACACGCCTGCGGATGAAGTTGCGGAGCCGCCCGCGCTGTTCCGCGATGACTTCGGAGATTTGACGGTCTTGCTCGGTCATCGAGATGACGCTCAACGGCTTGCCCATCCACTGTTGTAGACGAATGGGGGGCGGAAATATTGTAGAGGATTGAATCGGCGGAAGGGGTGTGGGCGCGACACCGCGAGGCTGAGGGATGTCGCGAGCAAAGAGAGGCTCCCGTTAACAGGCTTAGATCAGCTATCGAAGAGGGCCGTCTTTCAATACACTCAATTCACTGCTCGCGCGGAGTTGACTGATAAACGACGGGGGTAAGCCCTCAGGGATTAGGCCACGGCCTCCCTGCTTTTACTCGTGCCTTAGCGCTGCCATCGGATCAATCTGGCTAGCTCTCCGTGCCGGAATCCAGCAGGCCAGCGTCGCGACGCTCAAGAGAATCGCGGGCACACCGAGGAAAACCGAGAGGTTGACCGGGCCCTTCGTCATCACGCGAAAGGAAATCGCGAGCGCGAGTACCCATCCAATCGCGGTGCCGAAGGTGATTGCACCCAAGTTCTCGCGAATAATTTGCAGGACGACGCGGCCGCTGGTTGCGCCGAACGCCAGACGCACGCCAATCTCTCTCGTCCGCCTGGCCACGGCATAGGAAACCACAGCGTAGATTCCGATCGCCGCGAGGCCGAGCAGGAGCGGGCCGAGCACCGCGAACATCCGCGCGGGAATGCGGCGAAGATAAAGGTTTCGTTCGATGTGCTGAGAGAATGTACGCACATCGTAGAGAGGGAGCATCGGATCAAGATCGCGCAAAACGGCACGCGCTTCGGAGGTGAGTGCGGTTTCATTGCCGCTCCGCGTGCGCAGGTGAATCTCGCCTTGGTACGCTGGACGATCCCGGTACGAGAAATAAATCGCCGGCTGTGGGGGCTCGCCGAGCGCGTCGTAGGCCGAATTGCGCGCCACGCCGATGATCGCGAAGCTTTGCGTGCGCGTCTGCAGGCGGCGGCCGATGGCATCCGCGTCATTGAGGTAACGGCGGGCAAACTCCTCATTGACGATGGCTTGTGCCGGCGCCGCCTTATCTCTCATGTCGGCAAAGTCGTTTCCCTCAAGAAGCGGGATGGCCATCACCTTGAAGTATCCCGGTGTGACGGTGTTGGAAATGGCTCGATCCTGCCCGGGCTCCGTGCGCACGCGACCTTGCACAGTGAAAGGCCGCGACGGAATTCCATGCAAGTCCACCGGAACATTCGTGGCAATGGCGGCGGCTTCGACGTTCGGCAAAGAGCGCAGGCGTTCCAGAAGGCGCGCAGCAAATTCGCGCTCGGAAGCGTCGTCCGGATTGCGTCCGCTTAGGTCGTAGGCGGCCAGCAAGACTCCCTCGGGCCGGAATCGCGGATCCGTTCGGCGTGCCGAGCGGAAACTCTGCAAGAAGAGCGCCGCGGCGATTAGGACGACCATGGCAAGTCCGACTTCCACGCCCATCAGAACTTTCCGCGCGCGGCTGCGGGATAAAGTGCTGGAACTTGAGCGAAGCCCGTCCTGTACGTCCAGTCGTGCCAGATGGACCGCCGGCGCCGCGCTGAAAATCAAACCGCACGCCGCACCTAGCAACATCGCGAAGGCGAGGGTGAATTGATCCACTTTGGTCGGAAAGAGAATCGGAAATGCGCCAATCATAGGCGCGATGCGCAAGGCCTTGGTGCCCCAAACGGCGAAAGCTGCTCCGAGGCCTGCTCCCAGGAGAGCGAGCAGCATATTTTCCGCGAGCACCAAGCTGACAATACGCCAGCGTCCCGCGCCCAGGGCCACGCGCACGGCCATCTCGCGCTGGCGGGTGCTTCCACGAGCCAGCATGAGGTTTGCGGTGTTCCCGCAGACCGCCAAAAGCAGGAGCAGCATAACGCCTTGCAAGACGGCTAACCCGCTGATCAGCAAGCGCTGCGGACCGCGCGGCGCCTCCCAGAAGGCAAGAATCTCGCCGCCAATACCGGCGCTGGCGTCAGGATATTCACGCGCAAGCTGAGCCATCGCGGTGCTGCACTCGGCCTGCGCTTCCTGGCGCGATGCACCGGGCCTTAGCATTCCGATTAAGGAAAAACCCCGGCTGGTGCGATCTTCGAGGTCGCGTGTTCCGCCGAGCAGGACAGGAGTCATGGTGGCGGGCACCCACAGTTCGAACTTCAAGGGGAGCATGGTGCCCTGGAAATCCTTAGGCGCCACGCCGACGACGATCAGGTCGAAATCGTTAACGCGCAGTTTTTGTCCGACGGCCTCCGGAGCGCCGCGAAAGCGCGTTTGCCAGTAATCATACGAAATGACAACGACAGGCTCAGTTCCCGACCGCTCCGCCTCTTCTGGCCGAATAAATCGTCCGATCGCAGGCTTTAGTCCCAGCGCAGAAAAGAAATTGCCGGAAACGAGTTGCCCGTGCGTCCGCTCGGTCTTACCCGGCTGGCCCACGTTGAAGGGCACCATCTGAGATGCCACGATATCCCGCAGTGCCGGCACGTGCGTTTGCAGGTCGCGGTACTCCAGCCAGGAAGCGCCTGGATACCCGGCTGTGTCCGAGCGAGGCTCGACCAGCAGAAAGTTGGATGCACCAGTTACGGCGGGCAAGGGTTGGAACAGGATCATCTGAATCCAGGAAAAGATCGTTGTATTGACGCCAACGCCTATGGCCAGCGAAACGATGATCACGGCCGCAAGGCCTGGCATGCGGGAAATCGTTCGCCCGGCGTTTCGTAAATCCCCTAGGAGATTCTCGATGAAGAGCAGGCCTCGCTCGGCTCGATAGTCTTGTTTCATCGCCTCGACGCCGCCAAACTTGAGCATGGCTTGGCGCCGTGCCTCCACGGGTGATAAGCCGCCGCGGAGATTTTCGACGGTTTGCAGAGCGATATGCTGTTCAATCTCTTCTTTCAATCGTTCGTCGTCCCGCCGCCTCGTCACGAAGCGGGTCATACGCGAGAGAAAGCGCCTCAGAGATTTCATGACAAATCCTCCGCTTTGGCATCAAAGAACCGGCGGATGATCGCCGCCGTTTGCTCCCAATCCCTTGATTCGGCCTGCAACTGCTTTCGTCCCTCCCGTGTCAGTCGATAGAAGCGCGCCCTGCGATTATTCTCCGAGGCGCCCCACTCGGAGGCGATCGCGCCTTCTTGCTCGAGCTTCAACAGCACGGGATACAGAGTCCCTTGATTCACGGCCAGCAGATCTCCGCTGATCTGCTCGATGCGCCGCGCGATTCCATAGCCGTGCAGCGGTCCCAGGACATCGAGAGTCTTGAGGACCATAAGCGCCAACGTGCCTTGCAGGACGTCTGTTTTTTGTTTCATACCACCGCCATTTTGGTTTCCAACAGGGAGGATGCCACATGCCCTTTGGGAAAACAACAGGAAAGTTGCCGGCCACGCGGGCGCGTCTGTTGCTGCCCTGGATTCGGCAGGACGGCATCACAAAGGAAACAGAGAGCGGGGCTGTCGGCGAATCGCCAGCATGGATGTTTTTCTTACTGTTTCGGATTCTTGCGGTTGGGACTCGGCACGAATCGGTATCCGATTCCTCGAACGGTAAGAACGTAGCGCGGTTTGGCAGGCTCCTGCTCGATATATCGCCGCAAGCGCACGATGAAGTTGTCGATGGCCCGCGTGTCGGTGTCTTCGCGCAGATTCCAAACCTCCTGCAAGATCTGTTTGCGAGAGACGGGATGGCCGCTATTCCGGATCAAACAGCGCAACAGATCGGATTCCATCATGGTCAGTGGAATGACTTGGCTGCCTACACGCAATTGCAAGTTCTGAAAATCCACGACTTTGTCGTCGAAGCTAAAGATATCCGGCGAAGGTGAATCGCTGCTTGGCCGGGTATCTTGTGTGGCCGTCGAATTGGTGGCGGCCTGCCAGTTCTTGCGGCGCAATAGACTCTCGATCCGTGCCATTAGAATGGCGAGATTGAAGGGTTTCGGCAGGTAGTCATCGGCACCGGATTCAAATCCTTTGAGAACATCTTCAGGGCGGCCTCGCGCGGTCAGCATCAGCAGCGGCGTGTAGTTTTGCGATTTGCGCAATTCGCGCGCGACCAGGAATCCGTCCTTGCCTGGCAGCATGACATCCAGCACGAGAGCATCGAAGCTCTCGCCGTCCTTCAGCAGGCGCTTCAGTGCATCTTCGCCGTTGTCGGTGATTTGGACCGCGTGGCCTTCGGCTTCCAGATTGAAGCGAAGTCCCTCTGCCAGGTGCGTTTCATCTTCGACGATGAGGATGCGGCTCATGCCTGGTAGACCCGGGGAAGGCGGATAGTGAACGTGCTGCCCCGCCCTTCGCCTTCACTCTCGGCAAAGGCGTCGCCGCCATAGCGGCGTGCGATCGAGCGCACGATGAAGAGACCAAGGCCAGTTCCCTTCACTTTATCTGTCTTGGAATTCGATGCGCGGTAGAAGCGCTTGAAAATTCGCTTCACTTCGTTCCTCGGAATGCCAATGCCGCGGTCGTGTACGCGCAGCAAGACGGTGTCCATATTTGGCGTCAGCAAATCCACAACGATGTCTTTCTTGTCGCCGGAATATTTGATGGCATTGTCGAGCAAATTGATTACCGCAGTGCGGAGTTCCTCGGGGTTTCCCAAGACTACGATTTCATCCGGCGGGCTTGATCCGAGATTCAGCACGTCAGGAGAAAGATTCTGGCGCAGACGGGCGAGCGCGAGGACTTCGCGAACAATGGCGGAAAACTCCACTTCCTGCCAATTCTTTCGCTCGCTCGCATGCCGGACTTCTCCCGCTTTTAGAACTTGTTCGACAGTTCCCAGCAGACGGTCGGTATCATCCAGCATAATCTTGTAGAACTCCCGGCGCTTTGCTTCATCCAGATTGCGGCTCGCGAGCGTTTCCAGGTATAGCCGAATGGAAGCGATCGGTGTTTTTAGCTCGTGGGTTACGGCATTGAGGAAGCTGTCTTGCTGCTCATTTCGACGAATCTCCCGGACCAGAAAAATCGTGTTGATGACCAGGCCTGCGATGAGCAATCCAAAGAAGATGATCCCGAGTACGAGCGGAACGACCTGACGCCAATGGAAGATTATCCAACTGACGTTGAGGACGATCGTTAGGGCAACGAGACAAGCCCCAAGCGCAATGAAGAATGCGATGGCTTTGGTTCGGCGCGTGATGCGCATGACGTCTTAGTTTACGCCAGGGCCGAGCTAGCGGCACATGGGATGGTGGGTCAATAACGGCGCGTGGGCGGCCCGAACCCACTCACCGATTTCCTGGAGGCGTGCTTCAGTCGCCGCTGGGTAGCGCCACGGGAGCGGCTGCTCGGGTCGCGTCGGGAGGAATCACGGGGTGCCGCTCGCCAGGCTGCGCATCTGGGGCGAGCTTGTGGCGCTTGATGTCCCACGCGAGGCCGAGCGCGCGTAGAGCGCAGATCCCGTACCAATTCATGTCGAATTCGTACCACGCAAGACCGTGGCGCGCTGACTGCGGAACAGCGTGATGATTGTTATGCCATCCTTCGCCGAAGGTAAGTATGGCAACCCAAAGGCTGTTTTTGGATGTATCGTCGGTCATAAACCGCCGCGAGCCCCACATGTGTGTCGCCGAGTTTACGAGCCAGGTGGCATGGAGGCCGACGACCGTTCGCAAGAATACTCCCCACAAGAGAAACGGCCAGCCGCCGATCGCAAAGAGCGCGATGCCAAGCAGAGCGAGGGGAACCCAGTGCCACTTGGTGATTAAAAGATGAAACTTGTCCTTTCGCAGATCGGGGACGAAGGGCAGAAGCTCCTTGGCGTTGCTGTGCATGGCTTGCCCCGTCAGAATCCAGCCCATGTGCGCCCATAGGCCGCCGTCTTGCGGCGAGTGCGGGTCACCTTCTTTGTCGGTGTTCTGGTGGTGGACCCGATGCGTGGCTACCCAAGCGATCGGTCCGCCTTCGAGAGCCAGCGTGCCGCAGACAGTCAGAAAGTATTCCATCCACTTCGGCGTTTTGTAGCCGCGGTGCGTAAGCAAACGGTGGTAGCCCATGCCGATGCCCCAGCTTCCCGCCACCCACCAAAGAAAAACGGCCAGGATCATTGCTTTCCAAGTGAAAAAGAACAACGCGGCAATCGCGCCGATATGAAATGCAAGCATGAAAAGGGATGTGGTCCAATTAATGGGTTGCGAAAATGTTTTGTCGTGGCCTAGGGTGCTCATGGGTCCAAAAGTAGCACGCGGGGCGCTGCGCTTCTGTAATAGTTGTGTAATCCCTCGGCGGGAAGTTCCATGGAATTGTAGCGAAAAAGTTAAGAGCCATCTAATCTTTCGCGCTTCCGAATCGCAGCAATTTGCCCGTCGATTCGAGCAACGGTCACGCTAAATACTTGCAGGCCCAGAAGTTAGCCGTGGGGTCGAAATGATCGCGGAAATGGCCCGAATCAGGACGAAAATAGCGTATACTGGGAGGGAACAAATTCCAGAACAAAGGTACCGTCACCCGAGCGCGTCGGGATGCACGTGGTATTCATGACGGTGGCCGCGGCGAATCTACCGCCAGAATTGCAATTTCGATCCCGCCTTCCCGTTTGCCACAAATGCTTGTGGTCTTTATTCCTTGGGCATGTTGTGGTGTGCAGGCAGGACCGACAGATTCGGGAACACCGTTTAGGGGGAAAACGCTTGGCTCTGCTCATTCAGGAAAAGCACGATCTGGTCGGCAACCTAATCAACCTCGGCAAGAGCCGAGGCTACGTGCTCAATGAAGAAGTGAACGATCTACTTTCTGCTGAGGAACACACCACCGAAGAGATCGACAATCTCTTTTCTACCTTCGAGCGCGACGGCATCGAGATTTACGAAGATATTTCCGCAGCGAGAGCCGCGCATACGACGCTCGAAGTCTCCCAACGAGTCGCACTCGGCCCTCGGAACGACGCGATCCATGAGGAAGAAACCGAGATCGAACGGCCGGTGCACTCGGTGCAGAAGAGCACCGATCCGGTTAGCACCTACTTGCGTGAAATGGGTGTCGTGCCGCTTTTGAACCGTGAGACGGAGATCGCTCTCGCCAAGCGCATGGAGCGCGGCAAGTTGCGCGTGCTGAAGACCGTCTCGCGCTCGCCGCTCGTGGCCAAGGAGTTGATCGCCGTTGGCGCGGAGCTGCGTAACGGATCTCTTTCGATCAAGAGAGTCCTACACCTCCAAGAGGAGGAGCTGACCGACGAGAAGGTCGAAGAAAACTTGCGGCAAACGCTGCGAACCATCAAGCATATCGAAAAGGTTTACCAGCTTGGACGAAGGCAGGCGGTCAAGCTAGAGAACACGGCACGGTCCGAGAAACAAGCGCATCTTCGAGCGCGACGCCGCCTGGCACGAACACGCATCGAAATTTCGCATCTCGTGCGCTCCATCGAATTCAACGACGCCGAGAAGAGGCGCCTGATTGATATTCTGCGTCTCACGGCAGAACGGCTGCACACGCTCGAACGCGAGATCGCGCGCTTGGAACGCCGCGTAAGCTCTGCCCGCGGCGAAAGCGCCATCGGAGCGCGCGATGAGCTGCGTTCGCGCCGGACGGAACGAAAAAACATCGAGGAATCGAGCGAGGTTGGTTTGGATTATCTGAAGCGCTCGCTTGCGTCCATCCGTCGCGGCGAAGCAGAATCCGAACAAGCAAAAACGGAGCTCACCGAGGCGAACCTCCGCCTCGTCGTTTCCATCGCCAAAAAATATACGAACCGCGGCATGCAGTTCCTCGATTTAATTCAAGAGGGAAATATCGGCCTCATGAAGGGCGCCGACAAGTTCGAGTGGCGACGCGGGTACAAGTTCTCTACCTACGCGACCTGGTGGATTCGACAAGGCATCACTCGCGCCATCGCCGACCAGGCGCGCACCATCCGCGTACCGGTGCACATGATCGAGACGATCAACAAGCAGGCTCGCACTAGCCGGCAACTCGTGCAGGAACTCGGGCGGGAACCAACTTCCGAGGAACTCGCGAGGCGCATGGATCTTTCCATTGACGCGGTCTGCAAAACAAAAAAGATCGCGCAGCAACCTATGTCCTTCGAAACGCCTATCGGCGAGGACGAAGAGTCCCATCTTGGAGACTTCGTCGAAGACAAGGGCGTTGTGTCGCCGTCGGATGCGGCCATCCATCTCAATTTGAAGGAGCACTTGGCTTCCGTGCTCAAGACCCTCACACCGCGCGAAGAGCGAATCATTAAGATGCGCTTTGGCTTGGAAGACGGCAATGAGCTGACGCTGGAGCAAGTAGGCCAGTCGTTCGCCGTTACTCGAGAGCGAATCCGCCAAATCGAAGCCAAAGCGCTGCGAAAGTTGCGCCATCACACGCGCTCGCGGCGGTTCCGAATCTTCCTCGAAAGCTCGTATTGAGAAGCGGTGGCATGCCGGAATTGCTCTAGCGAAGAGTAACGACTCGCGAAATTCAGCAGGCAGTCCACCGCTTGCTCGAAGTGAAAAACCAAGAATAATCGACGGGTGTAAATCTCGACTCCGTCGCCAAGCAAAGCGCCTCCGATTGTAAATTGTGTGTTAAGAAGTCTCTAGCTATCGCGTCTTAAGTTGTAGAAGAGCCGAGGAGGGGTACTTGGCCGCCGCGATAGAAAACATCATGGTTACGCAAGCAGCTGCAGAGCTTGAGGAAGTCTTTCGCGCACACCAGGCTTGTGTCCTAAAAGCCGCGTACCGCGTAACCGGCAGCCTGGCGGACGCCGAGGACGTGGCGCAATCCGTTTTCCTCCGAATGGCCCGTGGGACTGTCGACCACAGCCGTATCTCCAATCTTCAGAGTTACTTACACAGGTCAGCGGTCAACGCCGCGCTCGATCTTATTCGATCCAGAGGCCACCGCGAGGTCGTCCCCGTGGAAGCGGCCGACGAACTGCAATCCAATCCCAGCTTGTCCCCGGAACGCGCACATTCCTCGATGGAAATAAAAAATTGGCTTCGCGGCGAGCTTGCCAAGCTTAGTCCCCGCACTGCCGAGATGTTTACCCTGCGCTATATCGAAGGCCTGGACAATCCCGAAATTGCCCGAATGATGAACACATCGCAGGCGGTTGTTGCCGTTACCCTGCATCGGACTCGTGCCCGGCTGAAGAAGAGTCTTCGTGGCTTTAGGAAAGGTGCATCATGAATTTTTTTCGATCAAAGCAAGACGCTAGGCTGGATCAGGCGATCTCCGAACTCCGGGGCGAACAACCTGACGCCAAAGCACTCTCCGCGTCTGCCGAGCGCGTGTGGCAGAAGCTGCAAGAAGGGCTGGGCGAGGAAGCCACAGCCAACGCACTGCATCCCATCCGCGGCTGCGCCGATATTCGCGCTCTGCTGCCGGCCTTCCATCAGCATGAGCTGCCTCCGGCTCGCGCGCTCATCGTGGAAGACCATCTGAAGGAATGTGTCTCCTGCCGTTCCTATGCTCACGGCCGTGCAGTGGACGGCGCGACGAGCGTCAACTGGCGTATGGAGCCGGCGTCCCGCGGCTTTCAATGGAGTTTTGGTAGTTTGTCTTTCGCGGCAGCCTCGTTGGCCGTGTTGGCTGCAGTGGTTTGGACTGGGTACAGCTGGTACGTCGCAGGCCCCCCTGGCAGTCGCGCGCGCATTGACTCCATCGCAGGACAAGCCTACAGCGTTGGCCTAACCGGTGAGCGCGCGCTAAGACCCGGCGACGAAGTCACCCAAGGTCAATTCATTCGCACGGCTGCAAACTCTCATGCCATCGTGAGGCTCTTCGACGGCTCCAAAGTGGAAATGAATCAGCGCGCCGAGTTGGCCGTGAGCGCCGACCGTCGCAACACCACCATCCACCTCGACCAGGGCAGCATCATCGTGCAAGCCGCGCACCGTCAGACGGGGCACTTGTATGTCAGCGCGCCGGATTGCAACGTCGCGGTTACGGGCACGGTGTTTTCCGTGAACTCCGGCACAAAAGGCTCGCGCGTCTCCGTAATCGAAGGCGAGGTTCATGTCAAGCACGCCGGCATGGAATCCATTCTGCACTCAGGCGATCAAGTCGCGACGACGCAGAGCGTTGGGACTGTTCCCGTCAGCCAAGAGATCAGCTGGAGCAGCGACCTCAACCACGAACTAGCTCTGCTCGCGGAATTCGGAAAGCTTCGCCAACAACTGGAGACAATTCAGACTCCGGGTCCACGATATGAAAGCAAAATCCTTCCGTTGCTTGCCCCGGATACCGTCTTATATGTCGGCATCCCCAATCTTGGAGACGCGCTGCAGCAAGCCAATCAAATCTTCCAACAGCAGCTTTCGCAGAGCAAAGTTCTGCAGGACTGGTGGAACAAGAGCGGCAACGCGAATCAGCATCCAACTCCTGAAGAGTTGATTGGACAAATTCAAACCATCAGCCAGTACTTGGGCGACGAAGTGGTGATTACTTTCAGAGCCGGTCCCGGCGCCAATGATCACGGCCCTATCTTGCTTGCCGAAGTGAAGCAGGGCGGACTGAAGGATTACTTGCAAAATCATCTGGCTACTTCCCTGTCGAGCACGCAAGTGAAATCTGATTTGCAGGTCGTGGATCAGCAGTCGCTCTCCTCGCTTGCCGCAGGTGAGCGCGGAATGATCATGCTCGTCCGGCAGAACATGCTCGTCGTCGGTGGCGACGCCGCTTCTGTCCAGCAGATGAGCGCGCAGCTCGACGCCGGAGCCACTCAGTTTGCGGCTACGGACTTCGGCCAAAGAATCCTGAGTGTGTATAGCCAGGGCACAGAAATTGTGGTTGCCGCGAATCTCGGCCAGATTTTGAACGCGACCCACGCCCAACAACAGGAATCGAATGCGCTTCAGAACAGCGGCTTCAACGACATTAAGTATTTGATCGCCACCCACGGCGAATCCTCCAAACAGGGCGACAACCGGTTCACGGTGGAATTCAGTGGCCCGAGGCGCGGCATAGCTTCTTGGCTTGCCACTCCCGCTCCCATGGGGTCGCTCGACTATGTTTCCGCCAACGCCGGCGCGGCGGTTTCTTTCGTTGCCAAACAGCCAGCGCTTATGTTCGATGATCTTTTCAGCACCTTCGGCCCCGTCGATCCCAACTTCAGCCAAGGTCTGGCCCAGGCAAACGCAGAACTCGGCTTAAATATTCGCGACGACCTCGCGAGTGCCCTAGGCGGCGAGATGACGCTGGCTCTCGATGGACCGGTGCTACCCACGCCTTCGTGGAAAGCCATTATCGAGGTCAACCAGTCGGGGGCGCTCCAGCTTGCCATCGAAAAGATGGTGCAGGCCGCTAACCGAGAAGCGCAAAAATCGAACCAACCCGGCTTAGCGATTAATCAAGCACAAGTCGGTGGACGAACGTTCTACACGATCCAATCGCAAACTCCGGGACTCACGACCGAATACGATTACACTTTCGCGGACGGTTACATGATCGTGGCGCCCTCTCGCGCGTTGCTGCTCGCCGCGATTGAAACCCACGAGAATGGCACTTCGCTTGCGCGTTCTGGTTCGTTCCGCGCACTTCTGCCCAGCGACAACCAGGCGAATTTTTCGGGGATGATCTATCAAAATCTCAGCCCGATTCTGAAGCCCCTTGCTTCGCAGCTGAATTCCGGGCAGCTTGCGATTGTTCAGCAACTCGCTGCCGACTCCAAACCCAGCGTCATGTGCGCGTATGGAGAGAGCGATCGCATCGAAGTGACGAGCAGCGGCAAGCTCCTCGACCTGAACCCGACGTTTCCAACCTTGCTCCACCTATTGGGCATGTCGGAACATGGAACTTCGCGCCAGGCAAATCCGTAATAATATCCAGACGATGACTCCGACAATTGAGTTAGGTGGGCTCGAAGTTCAACTCGGCGGCCGAACGATACTTCATGGGCTTACCGGCGTTTTGAAGAGCCGCGCCATCGGACTACTCGGGCCCAATGGCGCCGGAAAATCCACACTCATAAATACGTTGCTGGGTTTCCATGTCCCATCCAAGGGCAGCGTCCGCGTCCTCGGCCTCGACTCTCACACTAGCGGCAAAGCGCTCCGCTCGCTGGTCGGCTATATGCCTGAGAACGATGCGTTTATTTCGAAAATGTCGGGCGTCCGCTTCGTTCGCTACATGGCGGAGATTTCCGGACTTCCCTCCGAGCAAGCCATGGAGCGCGCGCACGAAGCTTTTGTCTACGTGGGTTTGGGCGAGGCGCGTTATCGGCCAGTCGGAACCTATTCGCTTGGCATGAAACAACTGGCGAAGCTGGCGCAGGCCATTGCGCATGGCCCGAAAGTTCTAATTCTTGACGAACCAACGAACGGCATGGACCCCCCGGCGCGCAAGCGCTTGATCGAACTCATTCGCGAAATCCGCGAGGCCAGCGATATCTGTCTGCTGCTCTCTTCGCATCTCCTGCGCGACGTGGAAGAGACCTGTGACGAGGTGCTGATCCTCCGCAACGGGCAGATCGCTTCCATCTGCAACCTCGTCGAAGAGCGCCGCGCCAATCGCAAGTTCCTCGAGCTAGAAACGATTGGCGCCGAGGCAACCTTCACGTCCGCGCTGGAGGGCCTCGGTTGCGAGTGCGCGGTTTTCACCAGCGGACGTATCAAGGTGGTCATGCCGGACAGCGTCGAAATCCGGGAGGTCTTCAAGGTCGCGGCGGACCGAGGCGTGCAAATTCGCCGGATGAATCACCGCCGCGACTCGCTCGAAGACATCTTCCTTAACGCGATGGAACAAACGGGAGTGGCTGATGGCCGTCTATAAGCGCCGATACAATTCTTACACCGGCTCGCTGACGCCTACCTGGTCGCGTTTTTTTGTCCTGACGCGCTTCGCGTTCGCCGACCTCTTCAAATCGCGCTTCTTCGTTCTTCTCCTGATTCTATGCATCATTCCATGTCTGTTCTCGGCAGGCTACATCTTCGTCGCCAATAACAAAACTTTGCAGTTGCTGATTCAACTGCGCTCCGTAGATTTTTTCAAGGTGGAAAATCAATATTTTATCGTCATCCTGATGGGGCAGGCTTGGGCAGCCTTTTTTTTGAACTGCTGGGTCGGTCCTGTACTCATCAGCGGCGATCTGACCAACGGCGCCCTCCCCCTTTTTCTGAGCCGCCCCTTCAGCCGCGCCGATTATGTTCTTGGAAAACTCGCCGTGCTGGGTTTGCTGCTTTCGGCCATCACGTGGATTCCTTGCTTGCTCTTATTTGGCCTGCAGTCCGGATTGGCGCACAACGGCTGGATCTGGTCGCACCTGTGGATGGTCGTTCCTATCGTGTTGTGTTCCGCGATTTGGATTTTAACGCTTTCCCTCCTTTCTCTAGCCGTATCGGCGTGGGTTAAACTGCGAATTGTCGCTACAGGGGTAATCTTCATCACATTTTTCATTCCCGCGGGCCTCGGTGAGATGTTCAACCACATCATGGGCACCTATTGGGGTGCGCTTTTGAATTTCAGTAATATGTTCCAGATTATTGTGGAGCGAGGATTTCGTGACCCATACAGCTTACTAGACCGGATGAGCCGACACGAAATTCCCATTCCGGCGGCGTGGGCCTCCCTGATTTTTGTCTGTTTGCTTTCGCTTGTCATTCTTAACGCGCGCTTGCGCGCTCGCGAGACGGTGCACGGATGACCCGAGACGCTCGCCAAATCGTTTTCGACAATGTCTCCAAGTTTTACGGAGAAGTTCTCGGCGTTAACAAAGTGAACTTCTCTCTCCAACCAGGAATCACCAGCCTCGTCGGCCCCAACGGTTCGGGCAAGACCACGCTCATGAATTTGCTCACGGGACTGATCAGGCCTTCCCATGGCGCGATTTACGTCCTCGGCCTTACGCCTCAACAACCCATCCAGTTCTTTCGCCAAGTCGGATACTGCACGCAGTTTGACTCTTTCCCTCCCGGCACGAACGGCTACGACTTCATTTATTGGCCGCTGCGCCTTCACGGCTTCGGCCACGACCAGGCCACGAAGCTCACGAACGAAGCGCTCGAGCGCGCGGGTATGGCGCAAGTCGCGCGCCGCAAAGTGGCCGGCTATAGCAAAGGCATGCGCCAGCGCATTCGCCTGGCTCAAGCCATTGCACATCATCCGTCCGTGCTGGTTCTCGACGAGCCCCTAAACGGCCTCGATCCCATGGCCCGCTCGGAATCAATAGCCCTCTTCGAAGCCATCGCCAAGCAGGGAATGCACGTCATTATTTCCAGCCATATTTTAGAAGAAGTCGATCGCATCTCCGACCGTGTCGTGTTGATGAGCAGCGGCTACGTGGTTGCCGAAGGGCAAATTAAAGAAGTTCGCCGCGAAGTCCGCGATCACCCCATGCAAATCCTGGTCCGCTGCTCGAATGCCGCGAAGCTGGCCTCCGCCGCGTTCGAACTCGATCACGTCGTCGAGGCAAAAATCCTGAGTGACGGCCAAAGCGTCCTGGTGCGCACGCGCGATGCCGAGCAGTTCTCTCTCCTGCTCAACAAAATCGTGTCCGCGGGCCTAGTGGAAGTCGATGCCGTCGCCCCCGCCGACGACGACGTGAATTCCATCTATCAATACCTCATTGGCTCGGACGGGGGACCGGCATGAGCATCCAGGAATCCGTAGCACGCGCGCAAACCACCTTGAAAGAACAACCCTGGCGGCTTTTCGCCAGCCAGATCTCCGTCCTCGTGCGCAATGAAGTTCGCCGAAACCTGTTTACACGCCGCAGAATTTGGGTGTATCTGCTCGCGCTGATACCGGTCATCATCATCTTCCTACACTATCTCCTGGACAAAAACAGGAGCCCTTCCCAACTCGAGGAAGATACGTTTGTCCTCGCCGGAATTGTCCAGTTCTACTATCTCCGGCTTGGCCTCTTCTTCGCCTGCATGGGGATTTTCACCTGGCTGTTCCGTGGCGAAATGGTCGAGCGCACGCTGCATTATCAATTTCTCGTTCCGGTCAGAAAAGAAGTTCTGGTGGTCGGAAAATTTATCGCCGGCGCGATTATTTCCGTCGCGCTTTTCGAAGCAGCGGTTATCGCTTGCTTCAGCATCACGTATCTCCGCCTCGGTTCAACGGGTAGCTCCTACGTGTTCGAAGGTCTCGGCCTCAGCCAACTCGGCTCCTATCTCCTGGTCACCGCGCTCGCCTGTCTCGGATACGGCGCCGTCTTTCTCGCTCTCAGCCTCCTCTTCAAGAATCCCATTATTCCCGGCGCTATGTTGTTGGGCTGGGAAGCGATCGCCCCCATTTTTCCGTCGTGGGCCCAGCGCCTCAGCGTGACTTTCTATCTGAAGCATCTCTGCCCCGTGAAGCTTCCCATCGAGGGTCCCATGGCCATTTTCGCCGTCGTTGCCGAGCCGGTCTCTCCATTCATTGCCATCTTCGGCTTGCTCTGTCTTACCATCGCTATTCTCGTCCTTTCCTGCTTCCTCATTCATCGGCTCGAAGTCACCTACACAGCAGAGTAAGCGCGCGCCAAACCTTCTTCGTGGAACACACTCCCAGGCCCCTATATTTTTTTGCTTCCAGCATGCCCCTTTCCAGCAGTGAGCCGAATGCTGTAATTCGCGGCTTTACGGCCTGCTCTTAATGGGCGTCTTCATAGGAGGCAACATGAGGAAGTTCAGCGTACTCGCAGCTGTGATGTTCGTCGCGCTGCCTTTGCAAGCGAAAGACAAACCCGCCTACGAAAAAGGCGTGTTGTTGCAAATGGAGTCCTCTTCCTGTGGTTTGACGGAAAAGGATGGCAAGACTCTGGCGGGAGAGATTTTCGGCACCGACGGCCAGCACAAAAACACACAGCAAATTCTTTGCCAGGAATACACCCTCCAAACCGATCGCGTCACGTACCGCATTCGACCCAAGGATGACAAGCATCCCGCGCTTCTGCCCATCGGCGAGACGGCGGAGTTTCGCATCCACAAAGACAAACTCCTCCTTCGCGTGATCGAGTCGAATGACAAAGAGCGCGAATACGTCGTTGTTTCCATGACGCCGCGAACGAACGTCGAACAGAGTCAGTCCGCATCGGCCCACGCGGTTCGCTAGAACCGCTTCCCCTGCGGAAGGATTCTTTCCAGCGTCGGCCCGCGGCGGAATCGGGAGAGTCCCGCCGCGGGCCGTTCCCGTTTGTCTCAATAAGCTGTGCTTTACCACTCGTAATTATCTTTCTTGCGCCATAGAATTACGTCCGTCTTGTTCCCCTGACACACTTAACAGAACATGGATAATGGGAAGGAGATGCCCTGCCCCTGGTCCATGGCATGACGCCCATTCTTGATGTCAAGAATCTCCACGTCGCCTACTCTGCCCGCACGGGCGAGATTTGCCCAGCTCTTGCGGGCGTCAATTTTGTCCTCGGGCCTGGAGAGATTCTAGGCGTACTTGGAGAATCGGGTTCGGGCAAGAGTACGCTTGCAGCTTCCCTCCTGCAGCTTCTGCCGCTCAATGGCAAAATCCAACAAGGCGAAATCCTGTTCGAGGGGAAAGATCTTCTCAGAGTGTCTCCCCAAGAACTCAGAAGAATTCGCGGCGGTCGCATCGGCCTGATCTTCCAGGAACCTTCCTCTTCCCTTCATCCAAGCATCCAGGTGGGGCGGCAAGTTAGCGATGTTTTGGCTGCGCACGAATCCTTAGATCGACGTACTCTAAGGGAAAAAACCAGCCAGCTTTTCGCAGCTGTTTTTCCCACAGGCGCCGAACGCATTTTGCGCTCCTATCCCCACGAATTGAGCGGAGGACAGCGCCAGCGTGTGCTCATCGCCCAAGCTATCGCCTGCGGGCCTTCCCTGGTCATTGCCGATGAACCGACCGCGTCCCTCGACCCCACCACGCAACGGGAAATTCTGCTGCTCTTCCGAACTCTTCGCCAGAAGTTCAGCCTCGCAATGATTTTTATCACGCACAATCCCTCCTTGCTTGCGGACTTCGCTGACCGCATACTCGTCCTCTACGCTGGCCGAGTCGCTGAAATAGGCCCAACGGCGAAAGTGCTATCCTCGCCCAAACACCCCTACACAGAGGCGCTTTTGCAATGCCTGCCCTCGCACCTTCGAGAGGACCAAAGCATGCGTAAGGCCAGACTTCACGTCATCGCCGGAGATCCGCCAGACTCGTCGTTGCCTGCAAAGGGATGTCTGTTTGAACCCAGGTGCACGCAAAGAATGGAAGTTTGCAAAGGCAGCGAACCCCCGCCATTCACGGTGAGCGAGTTGCACGAAGTTTCCTGCTTCAAATTTGCTGGCTGAGCTTCATCCAGGAACCATGACATGCAGCCACTCTTGAGAGTTGAAAACCTTGTGAAGCACTACGCGGCAGGGCGATCCGCCGGTTCGCGAGACAAACTCGTCGCCCTGGATGGCGTATCTCTTTCGATTGCCCCGCAGTCAACGCTAGCTCTCATCGGCGAATCCGGCTCCGGGAAAAGCACGCTCGCGTTGTGCATCGCCTGCCTCGAACATCCGACATCTGGGAGCATCTGGTTTGAAGGAATTGATGTCGCGGCTCTCCATGAAAATCAGCAGCGCAAAATCCGTCCGCAAATTCAACTCGTCTTTCAGGATCCGGCAAGGTCGCTCAATCCGCGATGGACCGCACTCGAGGTCGCGAGCGAGCCTTTAATAGTGCGGAAAGACACCAGCAACCAGGAGCGCGAGAACAAAGCGCTTGAACTTCTCGATTGCGTCGCAATTCCTCGCAGGTTGGCAAGCCAAAGAGCCGACGAACTTAGCGGCGGACAAAAACAGCGCCTCGCGATTGCCCGCGCCTTGGCGCTTGAGCCAAAGCTCATCGTCCTGGATGAAGCGCTCTCCGCGCTCGATTGCTCCGTGCAAGCTCAAATCTCCAATCTTTTGCTCGAACTGCAATCCTCCTTCGGTCTCACCTATCTTTTCATCACCCACGATTTTGCAATGGCCGCGCACGTTGCCGATCAAATCGCCGTCATGGATCGCGGCCGCATTGTGGAATCCGGTCCTGCAGAAAATATCCTGCGCTCCCCCAGCCACGAGGTCACTCGTTCCCTCTTCGCGGCTACACTCCCCATCACCGAGACGCCAGGTGTAGGGTTGGAGCTTTGATGCGCTACCTCTTGCGCAGATCGCTCCACGCCGTTTTTCTCCTCCTCGGCGTATCCCTGCTCACTTTCCTCTTTTCCGCTCTCGCTCCCGGAAACTATTTCGATGAGATGCGCCTGAATCCGCAGATTTCTCCAGAGACCGTCGCCGCTTTGCGCGCACAATATCAACTCGATCGCCCGCTCCCCGTCCGCTACGCCCACTGGCTGAACGCCGTCGCGCACGGCCAGATGGGATTCTCCTTTGCCTACAACAGCCCCGTCGCTCCGCTTCTCTGGGCTCGCGCTCGAAACACTCTTCTTCTCACCGTAACCGCCACGCTGCTTGCTTGGCTATTGGCCCTTCCCCTCGGCGTCTGGAGCGCCGCTGGATTCGGCCGCGCTCCCGACCGCGTCGTCTCTTGGACCACAGCAACTCTCCTTGTGATCCCCGATCTAGTGCTTGCTCTCGGCTTGTTGATAATAGCCGTGCGTACCGGCTGGTTCCCAACGGGAGGTCTCACCTCCGTCGGCTTTGATGAATTGTCGCCGCTAAGCAAGCTCCGCGACCTCGCTTGGCACATGACGCTCCCGGTGATTGCTCTCGTCCTCGCAGCTCTCCCGACGCTTGTGCGTCACGTCCGCGCCTCTGTCGCCGAAGTTCTCGAGGCTCCTTTCCTGCGAGCGGCCCTCGGCCATGGCCTCCCGCACAGCAAGCTCCTCTATGTCTACGCACTTCGCGCCGCTGCAAATCCCCTCATTTCGCTTTTCGGATTTAGCGTCGGCACTCTCTTAAGCGGCTCTTTGCTCGTCGAAGTAGTAATGAGCTGGCCCGGCCTCGGTCCTTTCCTGCTCGAAGCCATCCTGGCGCGCGATCTTTATGTGGTTATTGGCGGCGTCCTGCTCTCGATGATTTTCCTGGTCGCGGGAAATCTCTTCTCCGACGTTCTGCTCTATTGGGCAGATCCCCGAATCCGCACCGCAGCGAGCGCAAAATGAAGCAGCGCCGCAAACTCATGATATGGCTCGTCATCCTGGCGGTGCTCCATGGGATCATCGCTGCCGCGGGGTTTTTTGCCCCTTACGACCCCGTCGAGCAAGACCGTGAGCGCCCCTATCTCCCTCCCATGCACATCCACATCGTGGATGCGCATGGCCATTTCCACCTGCGCCCCTTTTTCTATCCCCTTCGTTTGCGAGAAGGTTCGTTCGACCAATACGAAGAAGACACAGCCACAACCGTCCCCCTCAGATTCTTCGAGCGCGGTGCCGCATACCGTGTGCTCGGCTTTGTCCCTTCTCGTTTGCATTTTTTCGGCGCTCCTGGCGATCGGGTTTATCTCCTCGGCAGCGATGCCTATGGCCGCGATGAACTCTCGCGTATTCTCTACGGTGGTCAAATCTCCCTTCTCGCGGGCCTTCTTGGCGCTGGAGTTACCCTATTCCTCGGCGCGCTGATCGGCATGGCCGCAGGCTACTACGGTGGCTGGCGAGACGAACTCTTGATGCGCATTGCCGAACTTTTTCTTGCGCTTCCGTGGCTCTACCTCCTCTTTGCGCTCCGTGCTTTTTTGCCGCTCGCGGTCAGCCCTCTCGAAGCCTTTCTCCTTGTTGTAGTCGTCATCGGCATGGTCGGATGGGCACGGCCGGCGCGTTTGGTCCGCGGCGTTGTGCTCAGCGTGAAGGAACGTGACTTCGTCCGCGCCGCGCGAGGGTTCGGCGCTTCCGACTTCTACTTGCTTCGTCGCCACATTCTGCCAGAAACAGCCAGCGTCTTGCTCACGCAAGCAGCCATTCTCGTGCCCCAGTTCGTCCTCGCCGAAATGACGTTGTCTTTTCTCGGCCTCGGCGTCCCCGAACCTATGTCCAGCTGGGGAAATCTCCTGGCAACTCTTCAGCAATACAACGTCCTGGTCTCATACTGGTGGATGTATTTACCCGCTTTGGCGATAGTGCCGTTCTTTCTCGGATACCTGAGTCTCGCGAGCGCATTGCAGGAGCGCGCCGGCGCGTACAAGATAGAAGAGAAGGGCAACTGGAACCCATCGTGAGAAAAGAACGCCTCCCATCCCGGCGCAGCCGCAGCAGGTCGCCACGCCCTGCTGCAAATGGGGCAAAATGCTCCAGGGCCGCATCCAAGGAACTGACGCGGAGAATTGGCGCATGATCTTTCTGGCAAGCCCTGACGTCCTGATCGGCGCAAGAAGCTCCATCATCGGCATCAAGCCGGCCGTTCTGACACAGAATCTCCTCGGGAACGTTGAGCAACTCTACTTTCGCAACGGCGCGGAGAGCCCCTGCCTATGACTCCCGTAGTCACCAAACCTGCGAAAAGACCCGCGCGCGCATGGAGCGACGAGCGTCTCGTAAAAGGGTGCCTCTCCGGCAACGAAGAAGCCTGGTCTCTTCTCATAGAAAAGTACAAAGCGCTCATCTACTCGATCCCCGTCAAATACAGGTTGCCTCCGCACGAAGCCGCCGAAGTTTTTCAATCTACTTGCGTCGAGCTTCTCAAACGCCTCCCCGAACTGCGCGAACCTCGCGCCCTTCCGAAATGGCTCATGCAGGTCGCTCACCATCAGTGCTACCGCTGGAAGCAGCAACAGCAACGCTTGGTTAGCCGCGACGCGGATCCGGACTTGCCCGTACCTGAAACTCCGGCCATCGCGGAAACGCTTGTCCAGCAAACGCAAGAAGAGCAAATGCTGCGCGAAGCGATGGCCGCCCTCTCGCCGCAATGCCGCCGCCTGGTGGAACTTCTCTTTTTTGAAACTCCGCCGCGCCCCTACAATGAAGTGGCCGTGGAATTGGGTCTCGCGGTAGGCTCCATCGGCTTTACTCGCCAGAAATGCATGGATCGTCTGCGCAAGCATCTCGGCGATTTGGGATTTGACTGATGCCCACGCTGGTCAAAAAAGTCCCAACAGAAGAACTCTATTCCCAACTAGCGCAACTCGATGATGAGCAGGCGCGCCGCAAGTTTCTCACTCGCCATCGGGCATTAGTTCGCAGCGAAGTTGTCGAGCGCCTCGCTCAACTGGTTGTCGAGCGGGTTCGCGTCGACACGCGCGAGGCTGTGCACCTCGCGGAAGCCGCCGTCTTGATCGGGACGAAACTGCGGAGCAAAGAGAGTCTGGCTCTCGGGCTGCGGGCAAAGGCGAACGCCCTTTACGCCTGTGGAAACAACGCTGCCGCCGTCGAACACCACGAAAAGGCCGTCGAACTGTACGACCTTGCGAAGAACGAAAAAGAGGCCGCGCGGACTCTGAGTAGTTCCATCCAGCCGCTGATTCTGCTTGGCGAGTACGATAAGGCGTTCAAGGCCACGGACCGGGCCCGGGAGATCTTCACTCGCCACAACGATGCCTGGCGCCTCGCGCGTCTCGGTATTAATCTCGGCAATATCTTCCACCGGCAAGACCGCTTTGACGAAGCGATTCATCAATACGAGCGCGCTTACGAGGGTCTGCTCCCCTATCAGGACGCGGAAGGTATCGCCGTCGTCCTCAGCAACATGGCCATGTGCCTGATCAGCTTGAACGACTTTCCCCGGTCGCTCGACTGTTACCAGAAAGCACGCGAAGCGTGCGAGCGCTTCGGAATGCCGCTACTCCGCGATCAGGCCGATTACAACATCGCCTACTTGTACTACTTCAGGGGCGAATACAGCCGCGCGATCGAAATGTTATTTTCCACCCGCCGCAAGTGTGAAGTTTCCGGCGACGCCTATCATGTCGCTCTTTGCTATCTGGATCTTTCGGAGATCTATCTCGAGCTGAACCTTAGCGAAGAGGCGCGCGAAATGGCTCGCGAAGGTTTCCTTCGTTTTGAAAAACTCGGCATGGGCTACGAAGCCGCGAAAACTCTCGCCAACGAAGCCATCGCTTACGGTCAGCAGGGAAAAACCGTCCACGCCCTCGAACGGTTTGCGAAAGCTCGCGCCATGTTCGCCGCCGAAAAAAATCTCGTCTGGCCCTGGCTCCTTGACCTCTATCAGGGCCTCATTCTTTTCCACGAAGGCCGCTACTTCGAAGCCCGCCGCCTCTGTGCCGGCGCTGCAAAATTCTTCGATCAAGCAACTCTTCCCGGCAAGGCGGCTCTCGCGCATCTTCTCCTCGCGCGCGTCGCGCTGCAGGTTGGGGAACTCCCGGCCGCGCAATCGGAAACAGACGCAGCCATAGCCAAGATTTCCGGCATTCAGGCCCCAGTCCTTGCGTACCAAACGCACTTCCTCCGCGGCCAGCTCGCGCAGGCGGCTGGCGACCGCCCCGCTGCCTACGCGGCCTTTCAAGAAGCGCGCAAATCCTTGGAAGCCCTGCGCAGTCGCCTGCACGCCGAAGAACTGAAAATTTCCTTTGTAAAGAACCGCTTGCAAGTCTACGAAGCGCTAGTCGATTTGCACCTCAGCGGCGAGGGCGGCGAATCCTCCGCGGCCGAAGCCTTCTCCTGCATCGAAGCTGCCAAGTCCCGTAGCATGACGGAAATGATTTTTCAAAGCGGCCAAAGCCTGCCGTTGGGCGATGCAGGCCAAAGCGAACTCGTGCGGCGGATTCGCGACCTGCGCGAAGAACTGAACTGGTATTACCACCGCATCGAACTTGAGCAACTCCGCCCCGAAGACACTTCCGCCAAACGCCTTCAACAGCTCCAGGAAAAAGCTGTGTCCCACGAAAACGAACTCCTGCGCACTTTGCGGGAATTGCCGGCGCACGAACGCGAAAATGCCACCCTCGAAGCCCCGGCGGATTTTTCCCTCGACACTCTACAGGCCGCCATCCCTGCCGATGCTGCTCTCATCGAATACTACTCGACGGGAGACCGCCTCATCGCCGCCGTGGTCACTCGACATTCCATCGAAATCACTCCCATCACCGTTTTCTCCCGTGTCCTTCATTTCCTCCACCTTCTCCGTTTCCAACTTTCCAAATTCCGCATGGGCGCCACCTACACCCAGCGCTTCGAACAACCATTGCTTCTAGCCACTCAAAGCCATTTGGAAGCTCTCTACGCCGAGTTAATCGCACCGTTGCTCGTTCATCTCCAAGCGAAACATTTGATCTTCGTCCCCCACGGGCCGCTTCACTTTCTCCCCTTCCATGCCCTCAAAAATGGAGACACCTATCTCTGCGACACCCACACCATCTCTTACGCCCCCAGCGCCACGGTCTTTACGATCTGCCAAGCGAAAGTTCCCAACAACATGTCCACCTCCCTCGTCATGGGCATCCCAGACGAGCGCGCTCCTCAAATCTTGGCTGAGGTGCAATCTGTCGCCTCCATCCTGCCTAAAACGGAACTCTTCCTTGGTACCCAAGCCACCACGGACGCCCTCAGAAAAAAGGGGGCCCAAAGCTCCCTCCTCCACATCGCCACCCACGGGGCCTACCGCCAGGACAACCCCATGTTCTCCGGCATCCGCCTCGGCGATGGCTACCTTAACCTCTACGATCTCTACCAGATGCGCCTCTCCACCCGCCACGTCACCCTAAGCGGCTGTGCCACCGGGATGAACTTTGTCGCCGCAGGTGACGAACTCCTCGGTCTTCAGCGCGGCCTCTTTTGCGCCGGGGCAGCCTCCCTCCTCCTCTCCCTCTGGGATGTCCACGACCGCAGCACCGCCGAACTCATGCAGTCCTTTTACAGAGGCTACATGGAGTCCAATAACATGGCCGTATCCCTCCAATCCGCCATGAGGCAGCTCCGCCAGGAAAACCCCCACCCCTATTTCTGGGCTCCCTTCGTCCTCGTCGGCCAAATAACTGAAAATAAAAGCGTTAACTAGTTCCATCCGGGCTATATTTTCCGAACTCCCGGCTCCCCTTACGCTATGGGAGAAGTTGAATCCTTGCCACCGCTGGGGAGCGGATAGGCAGAGAGGGAAGTCAGGGGGGATTTGAAATGAAGCACTTTGCAACACAGGAGTGGGTTGATTTCGTGAACCACGTAGCCTCAAACGACCAGCAGGAGGCAATGCAGAAACACCTCGCAACTGGTTGCAAACGCTGCACGGAGACAGTTTCGCTATGGCAAAAGGTGAGCAAAACGGCAGCCGTAGAGGTGAGTTATCAGCCTCCTCCGGACTCCGTGCGCCTAGCCAAAGCAGCCTTCGTAACCTCTGGCTTGGCCCAGACAAAGAAGGAGTCGAAAGGCCTTATCGAAGTTCTGTTCGACAGCTTCCAGCAACCAGCCCTGGCTGGCGCTCGTTCGGTCGTTATAGGAACAAGACAAATGCTTTATAGGGCGGACCCGTTCCAAATCGACATCCAGATCGAGCCCAAGCTCGGCAGCAACCGCTTGGTCATCACCGGCCAGTTGCTCGATCTCAGCCATCCCGGCGTCATCGGCCGCGACATCCAAGTAACCCTTTCCAATCATCGCGGAAGCACTGTCCTTGCCGCGACCAATCAGTTTGGCGAGTTCTCCGGCGAAGTCGAAAACTCCGGCGATCTTGAGCTTTCCATCCCCGGCGAGGGCGAGAAGCCCATCGTCATTTCCTTGCGAAATGCTCTGGGGAATTTACAAGGAGGCAAGTCTTGAACTTGGCCTCCGGAACCTATTTTACAAGGGAGTCCCATTTTGGTACGGAAGTACCAAAATCCCTTGTAACTTTTGTCTGGCACCAAGAAACCACCCGTACCATTTGCCGAAAAGGAAGATTCCGCAAGACTTAGCGGGTATCCCTTTGTGCGAATGTGCGGCTGGTTCAGAAGCAGGAGACCCCAAAAGGGACTAACAAACTATGAAACGTTACCTCAGCGTTTTCGTGATCCTAGTTGCTCTTTTCGCCCTGTCCGCAACCCCGGCGGCAGCTCAGAACCGCTACATTGTTCGCACATCCGGAGGCCTCGGCTCCGTTCTAAAGCTTTGCCTGGCCGCTAACTGCCAAGTCCAAGGCTCATTGGACGGCAACCTTGGCCAGAATTTCCTGGTAACCTCCTCTGGCAATCTAATCACGAATCTTCTCAGCTTCGCCATAAATCTCCTCGAACAATTGCTCGGAATCGAGAGCGTCGAGGCCGATCGGCTCTTGCCGCTACCGCAGCGGCCTATTAACACGATTCCCTCAGGGCTGTACGACACGGCTCCGGTCAACTACTACGGGACCGTGGTCACGCACGGATATGCCGCACAACCCGCCGCTCAGATTATTCGGCTAACCGATGCCCAGAATGGCTTCAACATCGCTGGCTCCGGAATCGTGGCCGTCATCGATACGGGAGTAGATGTCAACCACCCTGTTCTCGTTCCAGTTCTGCTGCAGGGCTACGACTTTACCCGCAACCAACCGGGTGCCTCCGAATGGCTCGATGTCCCTCAACTTCAGGATGGAGACGCCAACAACGATTCCCAGAATCAGCAGCCCGTCTTCGTTCAGCAATCCAGCGCGGCCGTGCTCGACCAATCCTCGGCGGCGGTCCTCGATAACGGTGGCAGTTCCACCTCCGACTTCGGCCACGGCACGATGACGACTGGCCTTATCCACTTGGTCGCCCCAAAAGCCAAAATCCTTCCTCTGAAAGCATTCACCTCCAACGGCCAAGGCTACCTCTCTAACATCGTTGCGGCGCTCTACTACGCCGTCCAACATAACGCCAATGTCGTGAACATGAGCTTCGACGTATCCAGCCCGTCGCAGGCTCTCTCACAAGCAATCTCTTACGCCAACCGCTCTGGCCTGGTTCTCGTGGCCGCAGCTGGCAATGAAAGCACCAGCGCCCCCGTCTATCCGGCCGCGCTCAACAGCAGCGTCATGGGTATCGCTTCCACAACCGATTACGACACTCGCTCCACCTTCTCCAACTACGGCAACACCGACGTCTGGATCGCTGCCCCCGGCGAATACGTCATCACCACTTTCCCTGGTGGCACTTACGCTGCCGCTTCCGGAACCTCCTTCAGCTCACCTTTGGTTGCTGGCTCGGCCGACCTGCTGCTCAGCGCGAAGCCGTCTCTCAACCAAAAAAGCGCGGCAAGCGCATTTTCTCACGCGATAAAGCTCACGCCCGACCTCAACCACGGCCGCCTGGACGTTTATCAAGCCGTCTCTGCCTGGGTTAATGGTTCGAGCGGAAATTCGTGGTAACAAGCATGTCTGACCAGTGGATTCCGGTGCTCAACGTAGGCTCCAGCCTGCGAGGGGCGCCGGATTCGCTCCGCATCAAGCAGGTCGAAGAGCAAGTCTCCGCCCTCCGCAGCTCGGTCATCTGCGCTTTCAACCAGCTTCTGGACTTGAAGGATCTCAATACCGGCGTGCACAGCACTCGCCTCGCGGAATGGGGCATGCGCGTCGGCCAAGAACTCGGCCTCGACGAAGCTGAACTCCAGAACCTCGAAGTCGCCGCGCTTCTTCACGACATCGGCAAAGTCGGAGTCCCAGACTCCATCCTAAAAAAGCCAGGGAAATTGGACGCCGAAGAATACGCCCTGATGAAAAAGCATCCCGAATACGGCTGGGCCGTTTTGCGCATGCTTCCGGGATTCGAACGCGCCGCTCTCGACATTCTCCACCACCACGAATCTTTCGACGGCAAAGGCTATCCTGCCGGTCTAAAAGAAACGGAAATTCCGATCGTCTCGCGCATCGTAACGGTTATCGACGCCTTCGATGCCATGGTCTCTTCCCGCCCCTACCGCAAAGGCCTGCCGCACGAAGAGGCCGTACGCCGCCTCATTCAGTGCAGCGGCACGCAATTCGACTCCGTCGTTGTGAAGTGCTTCTTGTCTTTCGCCCAAGCGGAAATGGACACCGTCTTCGCCGCCGCCGGCACATCCGTCTCCTCAGCCCTCTAAACCATTTGTCCAATACCCGAGTTTGCGCTCTTACTATCCGGCCGTCGCTGCCTGTGCGCCGCGACGGAATTCCGCCAGCGCATTCAATATCCCCGGTCCATACAATTCGGTTTTCTTCTCGCCGAAGCCCGAAACATTCCGGAGCTCACCGAGGGATCGCGGCTTCACTCGGCAAAGCTCATCGAGCGAAGTGTCATGCATTACAACGTAGGCTGGGATGCCGCGTTCGTTTGCCGCTATCCGGCGCCACTCCCGAAGGTATTCGCGCAGCTCAGGGTCAATGCCAACAGGCGAGCTACCACTCTTACCTACCGCAGCTACGCGCTTCTTCTTCGCTCTCATCGTTGGCGTAGCCGCTGCCAGCCACTCCGGCTCTCCAACACACACATCGCAAGCCCCGCAAGAATTCCATTTGCGAATCTCTCCGAAATGGCTGCAAATTTGATGATGCCGGCACGCCCGTGCCTCCACGAACCTGCGAATCTCGTGGTACCGCGTCCACGCACGCCGTTTTTCCTCCTCGTCCTCCAACTGCTCCACGAAGTACGTTAGCAATCCCACATCGCGCTTCTGCCAAAGCAAAATACAATCCGCCGGCTCGCCATCGCGCCCCGCCCGCCCCGCTTCCTGGTAATACTGTTCAATCGATTTCGGCAACGATAGATGAATCACCGCGCGCACCGCCGCCTTGTTGATCCCCAATCCAAACGCAATCGTCCCCACCAATACGCGCACTTCGTCTGACATCCAGCGCTCCTGATTCCGCCGCCGCATGTCGCTTTCCATTTTTCCGTGATAAGCAATCGCCGAAATTCCCTGCTCCGCCAAAAAATCCACCGTCTCCTCGACCCGCGCAATCGTCGGCGCATACACGATCACGTTGCTCTCCGCATACTTCCGCATCGCCCGAATCAAAAGTTCGGACTGCGTCTTCCCCACGCATTCCTTTACGATGTACTGCAAATTCGGCCGGTGAAAGCTCGCAATATATTTATCCGGTTCGCGCAGCTTCAACTGTTCGATAATGTCGTGCCGCACCCGCCGCGTCGCGCTCGCCGTAAACGCCGCAATCGGCAATTCCGCAAAATGTTTTCGCAGAGAGCTCAGCTGCCGGTACTCCGGCCGGAACTCGTGCCCCCACTCCGAAATGCAATGCGCTTCATCAATCGCAAAAAAAGAAACCGGCACGCGCCGCAGCCACCCGATGGTGTCCTCTCGCGCCAGCCGTTCCGGCGAAAGATACAAAAGCCGGTACTCTCCCGAGATCGCTTTCTGCAACACCCAGGACTGCACATCTCCCGCGAGCGTGCTGTTCAGCAACGCCGACGGAATCCCCATCTGCGTAAGCTGCGCCACCTGGTCCTGCATCAACGCAATTAGCGGCGACACCACAATGACCGTCTTCTCCTGCAAAATCGCCGCCGGCAACTGATAGCAAAGCGATTTCCCTCCGCCCGTCGGCATCACCACGCAAGTGTCCCGCCCGCCCAGCAAACTCCTCACAATATTTTCCTGCAAGGGACGAAACGCCTCGTAACCCCAATACTTCCGCAGCGCTCCGAGCAGCTCAGTGTCCGAACTCATGCACCGAGTATAGATGCCGCGTGCGCCACGGTCCATGCAGACATATCTCTTGACAACAGTGCGCCAAGGGCGTAACTCAACATCCGCAATCCATGCTTTCTACTTTGGGCGGCGGCAATCCAGGCTCTACGACTCTGCCTCCCGCAAGGAATTTTTCGCAGCTCAAGCAGTTCTGTATCATCGAGACGGAATCCACTTCCCTCTGGAGGACTGTCTGTGACTTGGAATCAAGTTTACGATCCCCTCGGCCATTGGTGGCTCTCCACGCTCGTCGCCGCTCTGCCCGTCGTCGTTCTTCTCGGCTTGCTAGCCGGTTTCAAAGTCCGCGCGCACCTCTGCGCCATCGCTGGCGCCGCCACCGCCATTCTCTGCGCCACGCTCGTCTTTCATATGCCCGCGCAGATGGCCGTCAGCAGCTTTCTCTACGGCTCCGCCTACGGCCTACTCAAAATCGTCTGGATCGTTATCGGCGCCGTCTTTCTCTACGACATAGCCGTCGAAACCGGCCAGTTCGAAATCATGAAGCAGTCCGTCGCCGCCATCACTCCCGACCGCCGCCTCCAACTTCTTCTCGTCGCCTTCTGCTTCGGCGCCTTCATCGAAGGCTGCGCCGGATTCGGCACCCCTGTCGCCATCGCCGGCGCTTTCATGATCGGTCTCGGCTTCAAACCCTTCCACGCCGCCGCGCTCAACCTCATCGCCAACACCGCTCCCGTCGCCTGGGGCGCCATCGGCACTCCCGTCCACGCCCTCGCCTCCGTCACCGCCCTCAACGAAAGCGACCTCAGCGCCATGATCGGCCGCATCCTTCCCATCACCGCCGTGATCGTCCCCTTCTGGCTGGTGCGCGCCATGGTCAGTTGGTCCGAAACGTGGGAAGTTTTTCCCGCCATCCTCGTCGTCGGCCTCTCTTTCGCGGGCACGCAATTCTTCTGGGCCAACTACATGGACAGCAATCTGGTGGACATCGCCGCGGGCGTCGTCTCTCTCATTGCCACCATGCTCTTCCTCCGCGTCTGGAAACCAAAGCGCATCTGGCGTTTCGAAGGCGAACGCGAAGAAGACGCCGCCAAAGTCGCCCGCAACGAAGTAGCCAAGCACTACACCGCCGGCCAAATCGCCAAAGCCTGGCTCCCCTTCGCCATCCTCTCTCTCTTCGTCCTCGCCTGGGGCCTGCCCAGCATCAAGCTCGCCATGAACAAAGCCACCACTCCCGCCTTCACCGTCGTCATGCCCGACGGCAAAAATCGCCCCGGCCCTGCCGGATGGGACTGGCCCGCGCTCCACAACAAAGTTTTCCGCACCGCTCCCGTCGTAGCCAAACCCGCCGCCGAAGCCGCCCGTTTCGACTTCAACTGGCTCACCGCCACTGGCACAGCCTGCTTCCTTGCGGCTCTCGTCGGAGGCTTAATCCTCGGCCTCAAACCTGGCAAAATGATCCAAATCTTCGGCGGCACACTCTTCCGCCTGCGCTTCGCCATCATCGCCATGACTTGCATGCTCGGCCTCGGCTACGTCACGCGCTACTCCGGCATGGACGCCGTCCTTGGCCTCGCCTTCACGCGCACCGGCTGGTTCTTCCCCTTCTTTGGCGCCTTCATCGGCTGGCTCGGCGTCGCCCTCACCGGCAGCGACACTTCCTCCAACGTCCTCTTCGGCGGCCTGCAAAAAATCACCGCCCAGCAGCTCAACCTGAGCCCCATCCTCATGTGCGCCACCAACAGCGCCGGCGGCGTCATGGGCAAAATGATCGACGCCCAATCCATCTGCATCGCCACCGCCGCCACCAATCAAGTCGGCCAGGAAGGCTCCATCTTCCGCTTCGTCTTCTGGCACTCCGTAGCCCTGGCCTCCATCGTCGGCGTCATCGTCATGCTCTACGCCTACGTCTTCCCCCAATTCATCCCCAACGGCCTAACCTTCATCCACTAGCACCACCGCATTTTCCGTTGTAGGGGTGGGGCTTGCCCCTCCCGCCGAGCTCTGCGCGGCAGTGTGTGTGCCTCTCCCTGATTTGGCGGTGGGTCAGTTGGCGGTTATGGCGCTTATCAAGCGTCTTCTAAAACAATGACAATTTCAGTTCTCGTCGGTGTCTAATTACATCAGACATGCTTAGCAGAAACACCGCCGTCAAAACATCGGTCATCGCTCTTCTAATTGCGGTTCTCTATCGGTATTGGCTCGTCACACCAGTACTCCAGTATTTCAGCATCGGTAGATGGTACCTTGTCGCCTTATTAGTGGCGGCCGCAACCGGCTATGTGATGTCGCTGTTGAGGCTTCCCACGCTAGCTATGGTGTGTGCGTCGGTAGCAGGCCTACTCTTAGGTGGGACTTGGGCGGCGTGGCAAGCTCCTACCGATGTTCCAGTTTCTATGAGCGGGGCGTTCGAGTCGCATCTGGAATCCTTCTGGCGTCAGATAATACTCCTGACTTTCGTTACTACCGTCGTTGGATCTTGCTGCGCTCGATTCGTAAGGGGCCGCACTCCGAGCTAACCGGCTCAGCAGAGTTAAATGGAAACGCCACTAGGATATGACCAAGTTACTATTAAATCAGATAGTAGGAAACCGCCCCATCGCTCCCCAACTCCCCATCTTCTTCCCACCGTAATACCCTTTCCCCATCCAAAGATGGACGCCTAGCTCCTCACCGGCCTCTGCGCAATTATTTCGAAGGTGCGACCTTGAGCTGATTGCTCACGTTTTCTGGTCCGGCCACGCTTACAGCTTTGGCTTCCAGGTTGCCCTTCTCCTCTTCAGACTGCACTGGCCCCCGGAGCGTAACTTTGCCATGTTGAGTGAAGATTTTGATGTTGCGTCCGAAGACAGAAAGACTCTTATCGTGATGGATCGCTTTTCGGATTTTCTGCGTGAGGGCGCGGTCCGCGGGATTCATCTTCTGTTGATCCGCGGTAAGGCCCGTCTGCTCCTCGTTTAAATTGGTGTTGTCTGGTGCCGAATGCTGAGCATCCAGACGGCGCGGGACGAGTGCGGCCATCAGTGACATGCCGAGAGCCAGCGAACCCAAAGTCAAAAGCAATCGTTGAAGTTTGAGAGAACTTCCGTTCCCTTCTATCCCTACTTTTGAAAGGTTTGACACGATTGGCAATCCAGCTGAGCGTCTAGGAGGTCGACCCCTTCCCACTAACCATATCTCAGTAAGAGAACAGAGTCTGTCCCATTTGGGACAATTCGAATACTGCGCAAGTCAAAGCGACGCACGTCAAAGCAAAAGGTTGAGTTTCACTTCATCGCCATTCTCATCCGTCAGCGAATTTCTAGGAGAAGCGAGCAGGCGCCTGTGTTCGGCCAGGCACCTGCTCTGGTGGGTGTTTTCAGAAGTCCTGTTGGATGCTCTTTGCGAACGCCTTTATCCCGTTCGCGTCCATTTGTCCCTGCTGGTGTAGCTCGATTATTTGCTCCGCCGTCAGCATGAAACCCATTACTTCAAAAATAGAGCCGTTCTCTCCAGCTGTGCCTCGGCTAACCGAGATTCCTTGCTGCTTAAGCCCCGTCAAACAGGTATCTAGTTGGTGTAGAGCCATAAGTCGAGACCGAGTCGAATCGGAGGTGGCGAGATGAGGGATACCGCCCGGCTCAGCCATGAATCTCGGTCAGTATCGCTCAGTCTCGCCACCCACTACGTCATCTTAAGGATTGTCAAATGTTCGCGCTGTCTGTTTTGGCACAGTCTTGGCAACTCCAGGCAGACGACCTGCCCTATGCCATGTTCGGCTTCCTGCCGTTTCACCGCCTGTTTGTTTAGCTAACCAGTAAATTTCACAGCGCCCTTTCGAATGTATACGACATTCGCGTAATCACCCTCCCGGAAGACCGTTTCTCCCGTCAGGAACGTATCCCTTATGGGACAGACTTGCAGCCGCCGGGGTGGAATACTAAGTGCGGATTAAGACGAGGTTACCTTGATGAGAACTCCAGTTTCACCTGTGGGCGGCAACGTGTCCCCTCCTGCGTCTACGGCTACAGAGTCCGTGGCCGACATTCTCGAACAGCAACTCGACCCTACGATTCATGAGTGGATCGGGCTTGTGGAGAAAGAGCCGGAGCTCGCCCGAATCCGTCTGAATTTCGAGGAACGCACCGGCCATCTTCCGAGACTCCTCCATGACGTGATTGCCAGGCTGCGCCTCGACAAAGGAACAAAAGCGCCGGTTTCGGTCGCTGCGAGTCATCACGGAGAGCTGCGAAGAAAACAAGGGTACACCGCCGCCATGGTCGTGGATGAATCCCGAATTCTCCAGGTCAGCATTTTCTCGACGCTGCACAAGAATGAGCATCGCGTGATATTCAGCAAGTTGCTTCCAGACGTGGTGACTATCGCGGATGAAGTAGATGCGCAGTTAAAGCAGCAGATCCTCTGCTTCCTGCCAGTCGAAACACCGAGAAAGGGTACTAACTGAATTCACTTCCAGTTGGGCCGCTCGCGGCGCCCGCATGAAAATAAAGAAATCCAATACGGAATCGCTCCAACCGCAGGCCTTTTTCCATACTTCGGGAATGGCAAGGAAGGTTGCTGAGTTTGAGAAAGACGAGCAGATTTACAACCAAGGGGACGCGGCCCACAGCGTCATGTACATCCAAAAGGGAAACGTAAAATTCTCCGTGGTTAGCGCCACGGGTAAGGTGGCTGTAGTCGCGATGCTTGGTCCGAGCGATTTTTTTGGCGAGGGCTGCATGGCTGGTCAGACTGTCCGCATGGGTACGGCTACCGCCATTACGCCGACTTCTATTCTTGCCATCGACAAAAACGAATTGCTTGGCATGATCCGTACACGGGACAAATTATCGGACTCTTTTGTCGGGTTTATACTCAATCATAAAAATCGCGTCGAGGAAGCTTTAATCGATCAGCTCTTCAATTCGTCCGAGAAGCGGCTCGCCCGAACGCTGCTCGCACTCGGCCGTTATGGAAAAGTGCAGCACCAGCTAGACGACGAACTGCCGACTATTTCCCAGGAGACTTTGTCGGAAATAATCGGCTCTACGCGCTCTCGCGTGAATTTCTTTATGAACAAATTTAGAAAACTGGGTTTCATCGAATACCACAACCGTAAGATCAAGATCAACAAGTCATTGCTGACATTTGTTTTGGACGAGTAAGACCGCAGCTCCCATCTCCTCATCCTTGTCCCACCGTGAGACCCAGGGACGAGACCCTGGAAACCCTGGGACAAACGGGACGCTTTCCAGTTTCTTCGCCAGTCACCCGAGACTTTTTTCCGTTTTCGTCTCACCAAACTCCCAAATTCCCGCCAACCCCTTCCATCCATTCCACTTATTTCGTCTCAATTCGAAGGATACAAATTTAGTACTATTACCTTGACAGTTATCACATTCCGTGCTATCATTCCCCATGTTTGCCCTTAGCTTCGAAGGAACCTCGTCCCGCCCCGCCCTTCCGCGCCTCACCCGCTCTTCCTCTCCTTTACCTCCTCAACCTCCTTTACTTCCTTTGCCTCCTCGAACTCGACACAACCCGGCACATCACTCCACTTCTAAACTCCTTCGCATCAGTCGCTTCCGCACAGTTTCCGTCACTAAGGGGGTGGCCCTTGTGCACCCTCAATTTTCTTGGCTCCTCACTGGCCGCTTTCCTAAATCCTTTAGAATCCGCACTTCCATAAAATCCGTCTGCAACTCCTTCAAAATGAACACTTCCAAAACACAGCACTTAAAACCCTTTAGAATGAACACTTACGAAAAAACCGGGAGGGGGGGCCTGGTGGCACAGGCTTCAGCCTGTGCTCTTCGCTCCCGCCCACTCGTTCACCCCGAGCCCCGAAGGGCATGCCCGCCGCGGCGGACCACTGCTGCCCTACTCACTTACCCCCTACTCACTACTCACTCGTTTCTCGTATCCAGGCTGTGCCGTTATTCAAGTCGGGAGCCTTGACTCGAACTTATATTCGCCCTACAGTTTAAGACTTAAGACCGCTGATCCCGCTGCCCCAGGCATCGATCGATGAGCTACCGCATACGCATTTTCGTCCCGCTGGCGATCGCACTGGCACTACTGGCACAGGACACAGTGGCGCAGAAGCCCGGAGCTCCGCGGCAGCCGGCTCCTTCTCCCACTGCCCCAAGCCGTCCAGTGGTTCCCTCAACCCCGACTTCGGACCCAACTGAATCGAACGCGAATCTTGTGATGTATCTACGGGGACGCGTTGCAACGCACGACGGTTCATCTGTTCCAAACGATGTTCTGGTTGAGCGAGTTTGCGACAACAGGGTGCGTCAAGACGTCTATGCATCTCCTCATGGCGATTTCAACATGCAATTGGGATCGAGGACCGATTCTTTTCCTGAAGCTAGCGCCGAATCGACTTCTCCAATTGGCGTGGCTACCAAGGATTCGCTCAGGGGAGGAATTCCACGAACCGAGTTGATGAAATGTGAGCTACGAATCTCGGCCTCTGGTTTTCGTTCCAGTGTCGTCAACCTTCTGGAGTTCGATACCTCCGATATGAGCGTTGACGTAGGCCTCATCGTAGTGCGAAGAGCGACTAAGATTGAAGGCGCGACGCTGAGCGCCACGCCCTACTTGGCGCCCAAAGATGCCAGAACGGCTTACGAAAAAGGCCTCCAGGCTGAGAGGAACCGCAAATTTGCCGATGCGCGCAAATACTTTGAAACTGCGGTGGCGATTTACCCCGGCTTCCTGGACGCTTGGTATATGTTGGGTACCGTTTTAGAGAAAGGAAATCAGAAGGACGCGGCTCGCAAAGCGTATACACAAGCCACGACTCTCAATACCGGGTTCCTGCCGCCTTATCTGTCGCTCGCATCAATGGCCTTCCAGACTCGAAATTGGCCCGAGGTCCTTAATCTAACTGGTCACATCCTGGACCTCGATCCCTTGAATCTTAATCACGAGGCCGTCACTGGTTACATCCTGGATCTCGATCCTGTGAATTACGGCGACGCCTACTTCTATGACGCAGTGGCAAATTACATGCTTAACAAGTTCGACGACGCTGAAAAGAGCGGTCTCAAGGCGGAACGCCTGGACCTGCCCACTCGTTTTCCTCAGCTACATCTCTTACTGGCGAAAATCTTTGCCCGAAAAAATAACTACGCCCTTGCGATCGCGGAGATACAAACTTACTTGGCCCTGGTTCCGCATGGCAAAGATAACGATCAAGTGCGGGAGCAGTTGGCAAAGTTGGAAAAGCTGAACGACGGCTCGGTGTCAACCAGCGATAAACCCGATCATGAACGCCTCCCTCCTCATTGAACTCCGCGCCATCAGCGGCACCCGCGCCGTCATCACTTCCCCCGAAGAACTCCACACCTACGACTCCGACGCCCTAACCAATTTCCGGGCCATGCCCCAAGCCGTCCTCCTGCCCTCCTCCACCGCCGAAGTCCAAGCGATCCTCCGCCTCTGCCATCGCGAACGCATCCCCTTCGTAGCCCGCGGCTCCGGCACAGGACTAAGCGGCGGCGCGCTCCCGGTAGAAAACGGCATCGTCATCAGCCTCGCGCGCATGAATCGCATCCTCGAAGTCGATCTCCCCAACGCCCGCGTCGTCGTCGAGCCCGGTGTCATCAATCTCGACGTCACCGCCCGCGTGGCGTCACAAAATTATTTCTACGCGCCCGACCCCTCTTCGCAATCCATCTGCAGTATCGGCGGCAACGTCGCCGAAAACTCCGGCGGCGCTCACTGCCTGAAATACGGTTTCACCACCACGCACGTTCTCGGCCTCGAAGTCGTCCTCCCCGACGGCACCCTCGTCCACCTTGGCGGAAAGACCCTCGACGCCCCCGGCTACGATCTCCTCGGCGTCTTCGTCGGCTCCGAAGGCACTCTCGGCATCGCCACAAAAATGATTCTCCGCATCGTCAAGCGCCCAGAATGCGTGCAAACTCTTCTTGCCGCCTTCTCCGACACCAACGAAGCCGGCGCCGCCGTCAGCAGCATCATCGCCGCTGGCATGCTCCCCGCCGCCATCGAAATGATGGACAACCTCGCCATCCAGGCCGCGGAAGCCGCCGTCCACGCCAACTACCCCAACTGCGGCGCCCTCCTCCTAGTCGAGCTCGACGGCCCCATCGCCGAAGTCGAATCCCTGATGGCCCACGTCAACGAAATCTGCCGCGCCCACGCTGCCTCTGAAATTCGCGTCGCCCAATCCGACGCCGAGCGCGCCCTCGTCTGGAAAGGCCGCAAAGCCGCCTTCGCCGCCATGGGCCGCATCTCCCCCAACTACATCGTCCAGGACGGCGTCATCCCCCGCACCGCCCTCCCGCAAGTCATGAGCGAAATTTCACGCCTCAGCGCCGAGGCAGGCATCCGCGTCGCCAACGTCTTCCACGCCGGCGACGGCAACCTCCACCCACTCGTCCTCTACGACGCGCGCATCCCCGGCCAACAAATCGCCGCCGAAGCCCTCTCCGCCAAAATCCTCGATCTCTGCATCGCCGCCGGCGGCTCCATCACCGGCGAACACGGCGTAGGCCAGGACAAAAAATACGCCATGTCCAAAATGTTCGCTGAACCCGACCTAGCCACCATGCAACGTGTCCGCTGCGCCTTCGACCCTTTTAATCTCAGCAATCCCACAAAAGTTTTTCCGACTCCCCGCCTCTGCGGCGAAAAACCCGGCGAATACGTCCCGCATCCGTCGGAAATCTCCGGCGCCGCCGACCGCTTCTGATGACACGCTTTAGACAGGAGTACGAAACTGATCGACTAAAGGAAAGAACCCCTCAAAACGCGGCGAAAATCGTACGCCTGCATTCGCCAATCCACGAGACCCTCGCAGTAAGCGCCGTCAAGCGGCGCGCATGAAGCGAGAGTACCGCAAAAGTTCTACCGTCGCTTCTGCTTTGAGTCGCGGCTCCGAGATGCAATTCACGCCGCAAAGTATTAGACTTGCGTATCGCGCAGTTGCGCGGTCCTCGCAGCTCTGCATCATTGCTGCAAGGAGGGTACCCATATGGCTCTCGTTGTTCTTCCTGTTTTAACCCTGAGGAAAATCTTGATTCTTGCTGCCTGCGTGCTGGCTTGCGCCTGGTTTCAGACTCCTATTGCATGGGCGCAGCACGCCGGCCACGTTGGCGGGGGCGGACACTTCCGAACGGGGGGCTCTGTAGGAGCTCCGCATGTAGCCGCGCCGCATGTAGCCGCGCCGCATGTGCTTCATGTGCCGGCTTCACGCGCAATGTTTGTGCCCCTCCGCGGCGGCGTTGCAGAGCGCCCACCTCTAATTTTTCGCCGCTCTTTCTTCATCCGTGCGCCGTTTTTCCGTTTTGGTTTTTGGGACCGCTTCGACTCTTCCTGGTGGCTGAACTGCGGCCCGGTCTGGGGCTGGAACAACGGCTGCGGCGATTGGTTCCTTCCCGAATATACTTCTTTCGAGCACTACCTCGCCCCGCCCCTGACGTACAACACCACTGTTTACGTATACAGCCAGGATGGCCAGCCGCTCGTACAGCTCTATCTGATGGACGGCACGGTGTATGACGTGAACGACTACTGGTTCGTGAACAACGAAATACATTTCACCATGCTCGATGAGAGGGGCACGAAACCTATCGAGCAAGTGATCGGCTTTGAGGAATTGGATTTACAGAAAACCATCGATGTGAATACGCGCCACGGATTCCGAGTCGTGATGCGCAACGAGCCCATCGAGCAGTATTTGCGCGATTATCCCGACGTTACCCCGCCCCTCTTACAACCACCTCAGAAGAACTAACACGCTGTCCACTGCCGCTTCCTGATCGAGCGCGTGGCAATCTCCACCAACCCAGGCCGTTGTTCCTTTGCGCGCGTGGGCAACCGCACGTCTGCGCAACAGCGCGAGCATCAGCTGCTGACGCCGATCCAGCTGAGCAGCTGCGCCCGGCTCGCGCCAATATCTCCCTTGGAATGTTCGCGTTAGGCGTTCACCTTTTCTCCACCACCAGTCCAGACGCCGTGCATTGGCACGCAAACCTGCATATGAGACTAATGGCTCAAGACGGAGCCGTACTCGCGGCAGCCGCTCGAAATCGAAAAACGAAAGGACTAAGTTCATGAACACTTTCAAACAACTGGTGCCCAGAACGATCTTGTTCGGTTCCGTAGGCCTCGCCGCGATGCTGCTGGTTTCAACGCCGTCCTGCAAAGCGCAGGAAGTCAGCCCCGACCATTTCACAGACACAGGCGTGCAAGACGTTTACGAAGGCGCCTCCGCCAAGGTAGTCGCGCCCAAAGCCAAGCAGAACCTCCTCGCCACGCAAACACGCGTGCACCAGATCAATTCGTCCACGTCCGCACATCCCGCAGCCAAGCGCACGTCTTTGTTGTATTCACAAAATGGCACCCCGGCGGTCGTCGACAAGCGAAAGCACTCAACCAGCACGCCGCAAATGTAATAATCCGACCGCCGGGGCGGCGCGATCTCGCTTCACGGAGCGACAACTTGAACTTCGGGATAGAACTGCGAAGGCTTGTTAAGCAAGTCTGCCGGAGCGTCCTTCAGATACACGTCGAAGAACGTATGCACATACTCCGTCGTGATGGCGAGCCCGCGGCGCGATTCCAAGCCGCTGACGCCCAGTAAACGCAGCAGCCCGATTACGTAATGGCTTTTCACCAGCATCTGATCGCTGAAACTAAAGTGATTTGCTCCGCGAATCGTTACAGAGAACCGCCCGCTCGGAAGGTGGGTATAAAGGGAATGGAAGTTCGCGAGAATCTGCTGACTGGCCGGGTCGGACATTTCACGGCTGTGATCGCTGAGAAGAAACAGGAAAGGCTGCTTGAGGCCCTCTTGAACGACGCTACCATACGGTGCGCCATCCATATCGATCCCCGCCTTGCAGCGCGAATCGTCATGGCAGAATTGCAAGGCCTGTGCGCCGCCAAACGAATGGCCAAACATCCCGAGCCGCTGCATGTCCAGCCGACCGGTAAATTTGCCAGATGGATCAGCGGCATTCAGTTGCTCCAATTGGCTCACCACAAACGACGTATCGCTGGTCCACATGGGCAGAAGTCTGTTGATCAGTCGATTCGCCTGGTCGGCTGGTAGATTCTCAGGATCATTCGTGGGAGGTCTGCTGACGACGCGGTCGTCCGCAAGGACGACGACGAACGTCCTGTAAGGGGCGTCGAAGCCCACGACGAAATAGCCGTGACTCGCCAGATCCTCGGCAAGCGTCGTGAAATCGGTAGTCAAGGCTCCGCCGCCCGCCCGCATAATCACCACTGGATAAGAGCGCTGCTCCGGCGAGACGTCCGGGTCAACTGTGCTATGCGTCCGGACCAGCGACAAATCTCGCGTAAGCAATTGACTCATCAAAGCGCCCGAGTGCTGCTCGAGGGCTGTCCGCCACGGCGCGGGCAGATACTCCGCCGGTGCCGCGGATGTCCCAGCCGCGGAGGGGTACCACATCCAAGCCACGACCTCCCGTTTTGCGCCTGGAGCCGGCGCCAATTCGTCCGTCTCGGCGTTGTTAACCCAGGTGTACGTCGTCCGCCCAACGGCAAAGTGGCCCGTGGGCGCCGGCAGCGTGACTTCTGTTCTGTGCTCTCGCCGCAACAAACCGAACAGCGTCATGAGACCGACTGCAACGAGCACGACCAGTGCGGCGAAGCTTTTAATGAGGAACTTAATAAGGCGTTTGGCGAAGCCGACGGGCTTTCGGCCAGGATTTGGAATGCCGGAAGGAGCGGCGGCTTGAGGCATGGGCGCTATCCTACAGAAAGTACTTTGGATTGTAAAGTGAATCAACCAGTCTCGTCAACCGGAAGAGCGGTCCGCCTGCTCACCTGCTACCGAGTGGAACGGCGGCATGGAGGCGAGCTCCGATATTGTGCTGTTAACGGAGCGAAGGCTGCGTGTAATAGCCCTGACGAGTGCGTGCCGTAAGCTTTTTGTCGACAAGATGGATTTCTATGTGGTGATATTCGTCTCGCTTCTGGTCCAAGGGCGGAGCGAAGGCGATCTCGTAGTAAGCCTGCGTATCGGCGAGGCACTGTTTCACGGATGCAGTGATGTCGTTGCTGCCGGTAAGAGCCAGACCGCCGCTCTGCGTGGCGATTACTTGTAAAGCTAAGTCGCCCCATTCGGTCTGGTTAGGCTTGCTGATTCCCTTGGCGAAGTTTTGCCAGTAGAAAGCACGTCCGCCGAAGTCCGCGCTGCCTAGAGGGTCGATACTGTACAGGGTGACGCGACCCTTGCGCAACAAGGTCGACAGACCTACGATATCGCTGAAGATCTGTTGCTGTTGCTTTGCGTCCAACTGTTCCTGGGTGCCGGGGCCGGAGAGGAGCGGCCAGCCTGGGGAAATCCACAGAATGATCTTGCGCCCTGGCCGGCCAGCCTCATGTGTCCCAAGTTCATATAGGCCCTTCATGGAAACCTCGAACCGTTCGATGGCGCTGTAGATTCCGCCGGAACGGAGAATGGAATGTAACCCCAGGGTGTACTGATCCAGAGCGGTACTCAGTGCGTTGCCATCACTTGAGAAGTCGTCCTGAACCTTGAGCCCGGCATCCGCAAGGAAGGCAAGCGCCAACGGGTGAGCGAGTTGCCCGCCATCGGCCTTCAGGAATTTGTCGATCTCCGAACGTTCAAAGGCGATGTGCTCCAGACCAGCGTTCACGTCATCGAGAACAAGCACGACCTCGATCGGGGCCTCGCGCCCGCGAACGGGCTTGAACGACACGATAGTCTGAGGAACTTTATTATCCAAGACCGTGAAGTCTTGCTGCTGAAGACCACTGACGGGCGGCCCGGACTTTGGAGTCACGACCACGTCAAGATTGATTGTATCGGTGGCGGACGGAGTTGCCGGGCTGGCTTCCTGGGCAGAGGCTGCTGCGGAGTAAATCACAGATACGAGCAGGAAAGAGCAAAGTCGCGCGTTGATGAACATCCGTTCCCTCCGTCCGAGCAACAACCAACAGCTCACTATCGTGACGATTCGTTGATTTGGATCGCTGAGGCTCTATTGGATAGACGCGAGTCAAGCTCGTTGAGTTACGAATTCTACGTCCAGCTGAGTGCCCAATGCCGACAAACACAAATCAGAAACTCGCCATGACCCAGATTCACTTGGCTCGCTTTTGCCTCTGTTTTGCCAGGCACAGTTGCGGAGCGCGGCTTGACGGCAGGCTACCGTTGTAATGTACTGAGTCTCTCAAATGCCGACGACTCCGCTCGACATCGAACACGAATTTCGAGCAATCCTGGCCCCGGATTCGATCCGCGCTGCGACTGCTGCTGACGCAGTGTGCGGCGTTCAACCGACGCTTGTCCTTGAGCCCGCCAACGAACAACAACTCGCCGTCGCTCTTCGTTTCGCAAATGACTCAAGCCTTGCTGTGATTCCACGCGGCGGCGGCACCAAACTCTCCTGGGGTAATCCTCCCTCTCGCGCCGACGTCATTCTCTCCACAGCCCGTCTCGACAAAATCATCGAGCATCCCTGGGCTGACCTCACCGTCAGCGTCGAAGCTGGCTGTACCGTCCAAAAATTGCAGTCCGCGCTGGCGCAACACGGCCAGCGCCTGGCCCTCGATCCTCTCTGGCCTGCGCAAGCCACCATCGGCGGCGTTCTCTCGACAAATGACAGCGGCTCGCTGCGCCTTCGGTTCGGCGCATTACGCGACTTGATCATCGGCGTCACGCTGGCTCTTCCCGATGGCACGATCGCCTCCAGCGGCGGCAAAGTCGTCAAAAATGTTGCGGGCTACGATCTCCCCAAGCTCGTCACCGGCGCTCTCGGCACTCTCGCCGTTATTACGCGCGCCGTCTTCCGCCTCCATCCGCTCCCGAGAAACTCAAAAACGCTTTCCATATCAGGCTGCAATCTCGAAGAGATGCAGCGACTCATCCTCGCCATTCAGGATTCAAAACTGGCTCACACTGCGCTCCAAGCGCGAATCGCGCAAGACGCCGAGCCGCTCGTGGACATTCTCTTCGAGGGCACTGAAGCAGGCATCGCCGCGCAAGAAACACAGTTGCGAGACCTCGCTCGTCCCGCTTCCGCAACGGAGGCCCCATCCGCTGTCTGGAAGGCATCGCAAGAACTCTGGAGCTCCGCGAATTCCTCGGCGATAGCCGTAGCAAAGATCACTGCGCTCCCCGCTTCGATCGCGCGCACCGTCGAGAACGTGCAGCGCATGGCAGCTTCGCGCAAAGCGCACTGGAAGCTGACGATGCAAGCCACAGGTATCGGCTGGCTCCGCTTAGATGCCACGTCAGAGAATCTCCACGCTGTCCTTTCCGATCTTCGCTTCGATCTCGAACACGCAAGCGGATCGCTCGTAGTGGCGCATCATCCCGCGTCTATGCAGCGCATAGACGCCTGGGGCCAGCCCGGTGACGCCCTTCCTCTCATGCGCGCGCTAAAAAATCAGTTCGATCCAAAAAACACGCTGAATCCCAGCCGCTTCGTCGGCGGCATCTGACCGAGGAGCACCCACTTTATGTACGTCATCAAAAACCGATCTCTATGCTGGATTACTTTTGTTCTTTTCGTGATAGGCGCCGCTGTTCAGCCAACATCCGCGCAATCGCCAACCAGTTCGGCCACTCCACAACCACCGCTCGCAAGTTCTGCCGTTCTTCTCGAAACTCTCTCCTGGGACGAAGCCGAACGAGTCCTTACACCCGAGGCCGTCGTCGTAATCGCTCTTGGCGCCGAATCCAAGGAGCATGGCCGCCATCTTCAGCTCAACAACGATTTCCTAATGGCCGAGTACCTCAAGAAGCGCGTCCTCGCTTCCGCTTCGCAGAACACTATCGTGGCTCCAACTATCAATTACAGTTTCTACCCGGCCTTTCTTGAATATCCCGGCTCCACTTCGCTCAGCATGGACACCGCTCGCGCCATGATCACCGATATCATCCATTCCCTCGCACATTACGGCCCGCGCCGCTTCTACATTCTCAATACTGGCATCTCGACGCTCGGGCCTCTCGCTCAAGCTGCCACCGACCTTGCCAAAGACGGCATCGTCCTCCACTTCACCGACCTGACCAGAGATGACCCCGTCGAGAAAAAACTTCGCCAGTCCGGCGGCACGCACGCCGACGAAATCGAAACCTCGATGATGCTCTACATCGCTCCTGAATCCGTGCGCATGAAAAAAGCCGCCCGCGATCTCAATCCCCATCAACCCGGTGGCCTCACTCGCGATCCTCAAGGCAAAGGCACGTATTCGCCAACCGGAGCTTGGGGTGATCCCACGCTCGCCACCCGCGAAAAAGGCCAAGCGGTTACGGAGTCGCTCGTCTCCACCATCCTGAAAGATATCGACGATCTCCGACAGACTCCTCTTCCATGGGCTAAATAATTTGGTGCAGGAGAAAAGCTTTACTTCAAAGTTCTGAAGATTGGATTTGGCTTCCTAGCCCGCGTTTGCCAGCAGCCCGGAGATTCGGTTATGTTCACGAGGGGCAGCGAGCAGCGCTCTCTTATGACTATTCTTCCGGACGCAAATACATTGGCCAGTGCCTTCGACGCGCACCATCCGCCCTCCAAACAAATCATCGAAACCTGCGTCCACTGCGGATTCTGCCTGCCCGTTTGCCCGACTTACATTCTCTGGAACGAAGAGATGGACTCGCCGCGTGGCCGCATTTACTTGATGAAGCTCGCCAGCGAAGGCAACGCAAGCATCAACCCGCAGTGGGTAAGCCATTTTGATTCCTGCCTCGGCTGCATGGCGTGCATGACCGCCTGTCCCTCCGGCGTCGATTACGGAAAACTCATCGAAGCCACACGCGCGCAAATCGAACGCCATCATCCGCGCACGCTCGGCGAAAAACTTCATCGCCGATTTCTGTTCGCGGTGTTCACGCGGCCGGACCGCCTACGTTTGCTGCGCTGGCCGCTGCTTGCCTACCAAAAGTCCGGCCTGCAGTCGCTAGTTCGCGGCACTGGCCTCCTAAAGCTATTTCCAAAAACCATCCAATCCATGGAAGGGTTAATGCCGACGCTCAGGAAAAACGAGCGCGTCCCGGAAATCACTCCGGCTCAAGGCACGCAACGCAAGCGAGTCGGGCTCCTGCTGGGATGTGTCCAGAGGGAATTCTTTCCTCAAGTGAACGCCGCCACAGTCCGCGTCCTGGCCGCCGAAGGCTGCGAGGTCGTCGCGCCGCAAGAGCAACCGTGCTGCGGCGCCTTGATGGTTCATGCAGGAGAAGAAGATGGCGCTCTGGCGCTCGCCAGAAAAACCATCGATGCATTTGAGCGCGCCAACGTCGACACCATCGTCACCAACGCCGCAGGTTGCGGCTCAAATGTAAAGGAATACGGCCATCTGCTTCGCGACGATCCGAACTACGCGGAGCGCGGCAGAGCCTTCGCCGCGAAGTGCAAGGACATCTCGGAAGTTCTCACCGAGCTATCGCCCCGAGCCACACGAAACCCTCTGCGCATGCGCGTAGCCTTCCACGATTCCTGCCACCTGCAACACGCCCAAGGCGTTCGCTCGCAACCCCGCGAATTGCTTGCAAATATTCCCGGCCTCGAGCTAACCGAAATCCCAGAAGCCGCCATCTGCTGCGGCTCCGCGGGCATCTACAACCTGGTGCAACCCGACGCCGCCAACGCCCTCGGCGACCGCAAAGCGCAACTCATCGCGCCACTGAACGCCGAGGTGGTCGCCACCGGCAACCCGGGCTGCCTGCTGCAACTCCAATCCTCGCTAGCCCGCCAAGGCCATCCGATTCCGGTCGTCCACACCATCCAACTCGTCGACGCCTCCATCCGCGGCACGCTCCCGGCATAACGCCGTGCCCTTCTATCGTCGGCGCCAATTCCCAAAGCATTGTCGCCGCGTTCAGTTACGCAGCCTTCTTGGTCCACGCGCCGAGAATCAATCCCATCAAACAAAGCCCGACAAGCGAATAAAACTCATTGATCGCGAACAATTGCATCGGCCTCATCTCGTACATGTAATTCGTAAAAGCTATCGGGCCAACAAATCCGATCCACAAAAGTATTCCGAGCGCCGCGCCCCTCGCGGCGGTATTTGCACTCCGCCAAATGCAAATCTGCGCCAGCACGAATGCAATCAGGAGATTCAGCACGAAGGTAATGATGTACGGCAAAACCGGATTCATGCTGGCCGCTTTTTCCGCGGTCATTTGCTCGAGAGCCATCCACGGCTTGGTAAACAAGAATCCATACCACAACGCCCCGAGTATCCAGTACGCCAAAGCCGAGACGAACACCGCCGCATAATTCGTTTTCATCGCTCACTCCTCATCTATCTCTCTCTGGCCCGTGTTCCGTCAACGATATCCCAGCACGAAAAAATAAACCGTCATCGCAGCTCCCACCAAAATCACAAAGGCCCGTATCCATGACTGCGGCAGCTTCTGCGCATAATGCGCCGCGAAGTACCCGCCCAGAATCGCTCCCACGGTCATCACTATGGCCTGTGGCCACACGATCGCGCCAGTAATGACAAACGTGACCGTCGCCACGCCATTGATCACGCCGCCCAGCACAACTTTCAGCGCGTTCATGTCATGAATGTCTGTCATGCCCATCGCGGCCAGCATCGCCAGATTCATGATTCCTATCCCGCCACCGAAATAACCTCCGTAGACCGCCACAACCAGCTCAAAAACCGAAGCCCCCGCGATCGCTTCCCGGCTCGCGTCGCTAGAAATCCCAGCGGCGATGCGTCCCGTCAGGTGTTTGCCGAACGCAAACAAGAGCGTTGCGCCGAACATCAGCCACGGCATAACCTTCAAAAAAGTCTGCGCCGGTGTTTTAATCAGAAGGAAAGCGCCCGCAAGCCCGCCAATCACGCTGGTCACAATCAGGGGAACCATCACCCGGCGCGAAATACTCAGTCGATTGCGGTACGCCCCGCCGCTGGCCGTGACGCCGACCCAAAGCGCCAGCGTGTTTGTGGCATTTGCTGACACGGGAGGCACTCCCGTGAACATGAGTGCAGGAAACGCAACAAAACTGCCGCCGCCGGCGACGGCGTTTATAGCCCCGCCCAATGCTCCGGCAAAAAACAGAAATATGGCGTTGTGCAGGTTCAAGCAGACCTTTTATCACGATTGCTGTCCCGCGCTCTAGTTGGAATTGAGAGCCGCGCAGGATAAAAACCGGTTGGCCCGACCCCGAGCTGCCACGGAATTCAAGCCCCTCTTTCCAACCCCCTCGCCGCAGGTCCTTTCTTGACAACGCGCTCCGCTCCGTATATGTACGGTGCGTTTCTCGATGCTCTTCCCCATCGGAGACCTGACTCGAACTTTCCAACGCGAGTCACAGGGGGTATTCCTGATGAAAGAGTGAGCGCGGCCCGAGCCGTAGTGTCTTCATCATCCGGCTCTTTGTTTGCATCTGGGACCAGCACCTGAATTCAGCGAAGGACGCAACAGGAGGAAGAATGGGAAGCCAGGCAGAAACAATGACGAGTGCAGGCGGCCAAGACTACAGCATCTCGAAAGTAATTCTCGCCTCCGCAGTAGGCACGATGATCGAGTGGTACGACTTCTACATTTTCGGCAGCCTTGCCGCCGTACTCTCTCCCAAATTTTACCCCGCCGGCAACGACACCATCGCGTTGATCGCTTATCTCTCGACGTTTGCCGTTGGTTTCCTTGTGCGGCCTTTTGGTGCGCTGTTTTTCGGACGCATTGGCGATCTCGTCGGCCGCAAATACGCATTCCTGGTCACGCTTTCAATCATGGGTGGCGCAACAGCGCTCATCGGTTTCCTCCCGACCTTTCAAACTGCCGGATGGTTTGCGCCTATCGCTCTTCTCGTGATCCGCGTCCTGCAAGGTCTCGCTCTTGGCGGAGAGTACGGCGGTGCAACCGTGTACGTCGCGGAACACGTCCCCGATGGTAAACGCGGCTACTACACCAGCTTCATCCAAATCACAGCAACCCTCGGATTGTTCGTCTCCCTGATCGTCATCCTTGTGACCCAGCAACTCCTCTCTCCCGCGGACTTCAAGGAATGGGGCTGGCGTATTCCGTTCCTCATCTCCATCGTCCTCGTCACCATCTCCCTTTACATCCGCTTGAAGATGAAGGAGTCTCCCATCTTCAGTCAACTCAAAAGCGCTGGAATGACTTCCACGCAGCCTCTGAAAGACGCTTTTGCAAAATGGGACAACCTTAAGCGCGTGCTACTCTCTCTCTTCGGCGCCACCGCCGGTCAGGGCGTCGTGTGGTACACCGGCCAGTTCTACGCGCTTTTTTATATGCAGACCGTTCTCAAAGTGAACGGTAAAACTTCCAACATCATCGTAGCCATTGCGCTGCTGTGCGCCATGCCTTTTTTCACCTTGTTCGGCTCACTCTCCGACAAGATAGGCCGCAAATGGCTCATGATGGCAGCCTGCCTCCTCGCGATCACTACCTATATTCCCATCTATCACGCCATGGAAACTGCAGCGGGAAACCAAGTCGTCGGTGTCAAATCTGCGAAGAACCCGCTCACAGGAGCGATCAGCCTGACGCCAATGACCACGGATGCGACCGGTGCGCAGGTTGCGGCGAAGGAAGCCCCTAATCCTAATGTTCCCCTGCTCGTCTTACTGGTTTTCATCCAAGTGATTTACGTTTGCATGATTTACGGCCCCATCGCCGCCTATCTCGTGGAGGCGTTTCCAGCCAAAATTCGGTATACGTCTCTCTCGTTGCCCTATCACATCGGCAACGGCGTCTTCGGAGGCTTAGTTCCTTTGATCGGCCTGTACTCATGCGCGGCCACAGGTAATATTTATGCCGGGCTCTACTACCCGATGATTGTCGCCAGTATTACGTTGGTTTTCGGAAGCATCTTGCTCAAGGAAACGTACGGCCACAAGATTTGGGACGAAGTCGGCGGCATGAAGTAAAGGCGTCACGAGTCCAAGGCGGGGTGCCGCACGGCTCGATTGACTCACGCGCCTGCGTGGGAGCATCATTTTTGGCGGGCAAGTTCATTCCACGAAAGAAATGAGCTTGTCCGAATCTGGCTGTCCTCGTTGTAGCGACACAACCGAAATCGATCTTTGAAGGGGAGTTCTCGCCGTGGCCAAAGCTCGCCAGAAAGCAAATGCGAAGGCGTCGAAGAGCAAATTGACGGAAGCTCAAATTGCCGTCCATTGGAAAGAGGAACAGTACTTCTACCCGCCAAAAAAATTCAAAGCTCAAGCTAATCTCGCCGATCCAGCCTTCGTAAAGAAATTCAGCGAAAAACATTTCCCAGGATGCTTCGACATCTACGCCAAACTTCTTGACTGGGACAAGCCCTGGCGCAAAACTCTCGACGCTTCCAATCCTCCTTTTTGGAAATGGTTCGTCGGCGGAAGACTCAACGCCTGCTACAACTGCGTCGACCGTCATCTCGCCAAACACAAAAACAAAGCCGCGCTAATCTTTGTGCCCGAACCAGAAAACGAATCCGCCACGGTCATCACCTATCAGGAACTCTACAAGCGCGTGAATGAAGCCGCCGCCATGTTGCGGGATTTTGCCGGACTCAAAACCGGCGACCGCGTCACCATTCATATGCCCATGATCCCCGAGCTGCCCATCACCATGCTGGCTTGTGCGCGCCTCGGGATCATTCACTCGGTCGTCTTCGGCGGCTTCAGCGGAGAAGCCTGCGGCCTGCGCGCCGCCGATTCCGGCAGCCGGGTGCTCATCTACGCCGACGGCTATCATCGCAACGGCAAGTGGGTCGATCACAAGCCGAGCGCCGACATCGCCGTCGAAACCGCAAAAAAAGAAGGCCAGCATATCGACAAAGTCCTCTTCTGGAGGCGTTACACAGGGCACTACCGCTCCGAATCCCCGATGATCTCGGGCCGCGACTTCTTCATCGACGATGTCCTCAAGGATTATCGCAATCAGATCATCGAGCCCGTTTCGCAGGACGCCGAAGCGCCGCTCTTCCTCATGTACACCAGCGGCACCACTGGCAAGCCCAAAGGCTGCCAGCATCGCACCGGCGGCTATCTCGCCTACGCCGCGGGCACTTCCAAGTATTACCAGGACATTCATCCTGAAGACGTTTATTGGTGCATGGCGGACATCGGCTGGATCACTGGCCACTCCTACATCGTCTACGGGCCGCTGGCGCTCGGCGCCACAAGCGTTCTCTACGAAGGCGTTCCGCAATACCCCGATGCTGCGCGTCCTTGGCGCATTGCCGAGCGGCTCGACGTGAACATCTTCCACACTTCGCCTACCGCAATCCGCATGCTTCGCAAAGCTGGCGGCGACGAACCGAGAAAATACAACTATCACTTCAAGCATATGACGACCGTCGGAGAGCCTATCGAACCCGAGGTCTGGCGCTGGTATTACGAAACAGTTGGTAAAGGCGAAGCGGTCATCGTCGATACGTGGTGGCAAACCGAAACTGGCGGCTTCCTCTGCAGCACGAAACCGGCACTCGATCCAATGAAGCCCGGCAGCGCAGGCCCCGCGGTCCTCGGCATTTATCCTGTCATCTGGGACGAGAACGGTGAAGAAGTAAAACCCGGCTCGGGCAAAGCGGGAAACATCTGCATTCGCAATCCCTGGCCGGGCATCATGCAAACCATCTGGGGCAGCGGGGAACGGTTCGTCAATCAGTACTACAAGAAATATTGCAAGAATCCCAAGAGCAAGGACTGGCGCGATTGGCCGTACTACGCCGCCGACGGCGCTGTTCTTTCCGCCGACGGCTACTACCGTATTCTCGGCCGCGTCGATGACGTTATCAACGTCGCCGGCCACCGTCTCGGCACCAAGGAAGTCGAATCCGCCTGCCTCAGCATCCCGGAAATTGCAGAAGCTGCGGTGGTTCCCGTGGTTGACGAAATCAAGGGGCGCGTCCCTGAAGTCTACATTTCGCTAAAGCCCGGCGTTCTCCCCAGCAAGGCCATGCAGGACAAGGTCATTTCCACCATCGAAACCATCATTGGCAAAATCGCCCGTCCCAAGCGAATCCACATCGTGCCCGATATGCCAAAAACGCGGTCGGGCAAGATCATGCGGCGCGTTCTTGCTGCGATTTCGAATCACATGGATACCGGCGACATCACCACGCTCGCCAACCCGGACATTGTCGCGCAAATTCGCGAACTGGTGCAGGGCCGCGTTACGGGCCCATTAAAAGAAGGGCCCGAAGACATTAAACTCTTCGGCGAAGAGAAATGACAAAGGACTTGGTGTTCGCAGCGATTGCCACAGCTCTGCCGGGCGGGGCAAGCCCCGCCCCTACAGCGACGATGCCGGCTTCAAAAAACGAGGAGACCCTAATGTCAGAGCTTTCAAGAAGAGCGTTCATAAAAAGTGGCGTGACGACCGCGGCCGCGACCACTCTTTTTTCGGCAGGCGCATTCGAACTGCGCGCCAATCCTCTGGGGCTGCCCATCGGCTGCCAAACCTGGCCCGTAAGAGACGGCATCGCCAAAGACTTCCCCGGCAGCATCAAACAACTCGCCGCCGCCGGTTTTCAGAATATCGAACTCTGCTCGCCCGTCGGCTACGACGACTCCGGCTTCGGCGGCCTGGCCAAATACAAAGGCTCCGAGCTACGCACAATGCTGAACGATTGGGGCGTCAGCTGCTTCAGCTCGCATTTCGGCATCGACGAACTCCGAAAAGATCAAGCAAGCAGGATTGCCTGGGCGCAAGATCTCGGCCTCAAACAAATGATCGTGCCAAGCCTCGATGGCCCGAAAAATCCCACGCTCGACGACGTGAAACGCGCCGCCGACGAATACAACAAAATGGGAGAAAATGCGGCCAAAGCGGGCATCCAGCAAGGCCTGCACAACGAAGGCTTCGAACTTTCTCATGTCAACGGCAAACGCACTTACGATCTCTTGATCGAACTTCTCGATCCCAAACTAGTCAAATTTCAATTCCAAATCTCCACCATCAGCGATGGCTACGACGCCGCGGAGTATTTCATGAAATATCCCGGGCGCTTCTTCTCGATGCACGTGCAAGGTTGGTCCGCGCCGACAAAGAAAATCGTCGCTGTGGGACAAGACACTCTCGACTGGAAAAAAATCTTCACCGCCGCGAAAACCGGCGGCGTAGAAAACTATTTCGTCGAAATGAATTTCGATTTGATGAAAGCCAGCGTCCCCTATTTGCGCAATCTCCAGGTCTGACGCGACCTGTCGATCACGCCCGCCTGAAAACGCTTTCTTGAACCAATTTTCCGCACGCTATTTTCTTTCCAAGTAGTGTGCGATCACGCTGGCGCAGGCTTCGATAAACTCCTGTTCCGGTTTGGTGAACGTGTCCGCAAAATAGCTTTCGATATCGAGCTCACCCGCGAGCCTCTTGTTCGCGTAAATGGGGACAACGATTTCGGACTTCACCAAGGACGAGCCCGCAAGATAGCGCGGATCTTTGGAGACATCCTGCACGACTACCACCTTGCCACTTGTGGCCGCCGCGCCGCAGAGTCCGGTGTCGAGGGGGATGCGAGCGTTGGGCGTAAAGCTGCCGGCGTAAGGCCCGACGATCAGGTAGTTGGCGTCCGCGGGATCGACAAGATAAAAACCTGTCCAGTTGTAACGCGTGATCTTTTCGTGAAGGAGCTTGGCGATCCGCTCCATGAGAGACTCGGCTGTAGGCGCAGCCGGGGCATAACTTTGCAGTTCCTGGAGAAGCTCTTTGTGCGCTGGAGTCATGTCATTGGCCTCGTGTTGAGCGTCAGGAAGCTTGGGCGCCGCTGAACATTTACGACTGCAAGGAAACTGCGGTTCTGAGGCTCGATTATCCTGTTATGTTTTTCGTGTCGCAAGCTTCACCAGGTGAGCGACAACTGCAATCCCAATAGTCTAGGCTAGAAGTCATGAACCCAGACCGCCGCGGTTTCCGATTCGCGCTGGATGCTTCCGCCGAGGTCGCTCTAGAGAGCTCGCCGAACGCAACTGTCGCCGTTCGCGCCACCGAAATCAGCCTGCATGGCTGTTACCTCGAGACTCCCGCTCCCTTCGCGGAGCTCACGCCGGTCTTCGTGAAGATTTTCCATGCCAATGAGTACTTCGAATCCAAAGCCACAGTGGTTTACATCAAGCCAGCTGCAGGGATGGGCTTGGAGTTTCGCGATCTCAAGCCACATTGCCGAGTCGTCTTGCAAAAATGGATTCTCGCCGCGCTGCAAAAGCGATCGAAAGCAGACTAGCGTTCCGGCAGGGCATCTCTATCCTCGTTCGCACATGCGCGAGTGCCTGCCCGTTCCAGGAATGGATCTTCGTGACTTTGTAGTTGGAATAACGGAAACCGACACACAATGGGAAGCTAATGCCGCTCCGCAGAGGCGCTCCGTTTGCCCCCACGCGTCCGCATTCACAAGCGCGATGATCGTCTGACCAGATTATCTTCTGACGAAGTGACCCATCGGGAGAAGGCCTGGAGAAATATTATCTCAGTCTACTTTTCTTACGTTTTCTGCTTGAGGTCCCTTTGTGCCTTGGACGATCTCAAATTCAACCGAATCGCCTTCCGCCAAGGTCCGATATCCATCGCCTAGAATTGCCGAGTAATGAACGAAAACGTCCGGACCATCATCCCGGCCCAGGAAGCCATATCCCTTCGCATTGTTAAACCATTTTACTTTGCCAATCACCTTGCGCTGCTCCTTAGGATCCTCCGGGACCTTGCAGGGAATATCCAAACTATGGAAATGCCTCCGAAGCCCTGGAAATAATTGCATCCCGCACGGACCGACTCGAGTCCAACAGATTTTCGAGGAGTCTGATTTGAACACTAGTCTCGAGGACGACGCGACGTCGTTGCTCCAGAGCAAGGAGGGGTTGCAACCACGAGATGACAGGCAGGCAGATGTCCGAGGGCGCGAATTCCCAGGAGTCATTCCACCGGACGTTCATTGTGTGATAGTCTTTTTGCCACTCACCGACCGACCTCGCTCTTCGAGCGACGTAAACCAATCATCGCCAGGTCGATTGTGGGAGGATTCGCGGATGATCGCGATTGGCCTCAGAAAGCTCTTCTCCTCAGCGCAATTGGGACCTTCCACTTTGCAGCATCGAGTAGTGATGGCTTCTCTTGCCCGTTCGCGCTCCGTACAGCCTGGTGATGTTTCTGGCGACTTGATTAAGTGTTTTTCAACATTGGCTGAAAATTCAGAGGAGGATTTATGGCAACGACGAGAGTAGCAGTAGCACCCATGAAGGCTGCGCAGATTTCTAAGGCGGGAGGCGATTTCGAGATTGTCGAGCGCGAGATTCCCAAGGCAGGTGCGGGGCATGTACTCATCAAGGTGCAGGCGTGCGGCGTGTGCCACAGTGATGTGCTCACGAAAGAGGGTTTGTTGCCCGGCATCCAGTATCCCCGTATTCCGGGGCATGAAGTGGCGGGAGTGATCGAGGAATTGGGCGACGGAGTTACCGGTTGGCAGAAAGGGCAGAGAGTTGGGATTGGATGGCACGGCGGGCATGACGGAACGTGTTTGCAGTGCCGGCGCGGAGATTTTGGGAATTGCCAGAATATGAAGATTTCGGGCATCAGCTACGACGGCGGATACCAGCAATATATGGTGGCTCCGGAGTCTGCGCTGACGGCGATGCCGGAAGGTCTGAGCGATGTGGAGGCAGCACCGCTGCTATGCGCGGGAATCACGACCTACAACGCGCTGCGGCACAGTGGTGCGGTTCCTGGAGACCTTGTTGCCGTTCTGGGTGTCGGCGGGCTGGGTCACCTTGGAATTCAGTTCGCAAACAAGTTTGGTTACAAGGTAGTGGCAGTCGGGCGTGGCTCAGATAGCGCGGCGCTTGCAAAGAAACTCGGCGCGAGCGTGTACATCGATAACAAAGAGACGAACCCGGCGGAGGCGTTGCAAAAACTGGGCGGGGCAAAAGTGATTTTGGCGACAGCTCCGAGTTCGAAAGCGATGTCGGAAGTGATCGACGGACTGGGACCGAACGGGAGACTTGTTGTGGTGGGGGCGTCGTTCGATCCCATTGAGGTCACGCCGGTACAGCTCATTTTCGGGAGCAAGAGCATTCAAGGTTGGGCCTCAGGAACGCCGACGGATGCGGAGGACACGCTGAACTTTTCAGTGCTCACCGGCGTGCGTCCCATGATTGAAACTTATCCGCTCGAAAAAGCCGCCGAGGCCTACGCTCGCATGATGAGCGGCCACGCACAGTTCCGCGTCGTCCTAACCATGTGAAGTTAGGCCGACAGCGCCATCCGCACGGCGAAAATTGCGGCGTTGACACTGCCCCAGATGGCTCGGTGAAATTCGGGAGGGGTCGTGGTGTTCACGCCCTTGACTTCACGTTTGGTCAGACACTTCGGCGAACAAAATTATCGGCCACTCTGCTCGATCACAAAGGAGACAAAATGGCACAACCCAGGAGGCACTCATGAGCACCAAGGCAGTCCGTACCAATGACCCGACCAGAGACGCAGGCGTCGCGAGAGTTGACATGAAGTTCGAGGTTGTCGTCATCCCCGTCTCGGATGTCGATCGCTCGAAGGAGTTCTACAGGAAGCTCGGATGGCGGCTCGACGCGGACTTCGACAGCGGTAAAGACTTCCGCGTGATCCAGTTCACGCCGAAAGGCTCGGCGTGCTCGATCATCTTCGGCAAGAACGTCACCCCGGCGACACCCGGCTCGGCCCAGGGCCTGTACCTGATCGTCTCCGACATCCAGGCCGCCCGCAAAGAACTGCTCGATCGCGGCGTCCAGATCAGCGAAGTGTTCCACGGCGCCAGCGGCGAGTACGCTGGCACGGACGAACCTTACCTGTTTGGGCGGAAACGCGTCAGCGGTCCGAACCCCGAGCACAGCAGCTACCTCTCGTTCGCTTCGTTCCGTGATCCGGATGGCAACGGCTGGCTGTTCCAGGAAATCACGACCCGGCTGGCCGGTCGCATCGACCCAGCAACGACGACCTTCGCGTCAGCGAACGATCTGGCAAGCGCGCTTCGGCGTGCGGCGGCCGCCCACGGCGAGCATGAGAAGCGCATCGGAAAGGCAGATCCGAACTGGCCCGACTGGTACGCCGAATTCATAGTGGCGGAGCAGGCGGGGACGAAGTTGCCGACGTGAGCGACTACTGCGTCATAGTCGTCATCGCCGCGCCTGGCGAGCCCTGTATCGGCGCGCTCGCCGTCCACCTCATGACGAACACAGCGGTCATCGGAGCAACGTACGACATCGACGGCGGCCAGCAGCTCGTGGAGGGGTAATCCCCTAACGGACGCTACCCTGACTTCGTATCCAAACATCAAACGAGTGAATCATTTCGGCCTGGAAGCCTCCTATGACAAACATCTACACCGCTCCGACCATTGATGAATATCTGCTCAAGCGGCTGATGCCGGTGGAAGGTGCGATTCCGCATGTCGAAGGAATCGAGATGTACGGCAATTCCATTCCCGCGGAAACGGTCGGCGGCGACCTATTTGAATACATAAACTTCCAGCAGCGTTACGACATCGACGCCCGCATTCAGCGGGCCCTGAAGCTATCGAAACAGTATTTAGAGCCGCTCCCGCCAGGCGCGATGCCGCGTAATTCCGTGGACGATCATGTCAAATGGTTGAAATCAAGGCCCGGCTACAAGCCCGAAATGGAACCCGCGTACAGAGAGGCACGAAGCTCGGAACAGGTGCGCGTCGCCGAAGACCTGCGCGAGTTGTATAGCACGGCGGGAGTTCTGTTGGTGGACGCTCAGGGGCACGGAATCATTGCAGCGAAAATCGCATCGACGGTCCACGACACGTTTCATGCCCTCATGCTCTCCGAACTCGATCATCGCGGGAAAACGACACGGGAGTTATTCGAGAGGATCAACCTGAGGTTGGCCCTGTCAGTCACCGCTCGTAATGCCCTCGGCAGAAGCAAGAAAGAGAGCGCGCAGGAAATTGCGACTATGCTTTACGGCG